>Ga0208764_10001958_pt1 | contig 13054 bp, 12 predicted proteins | sample ETNtaG_18_FD_185762 | JGI IMG/M metagenome (GOLD analysis project Ga0208764, IMG submission 185762) | Marine microbial and viral communities from oxygen minimum zone, Eastern Pacific Ocean - ETNP201302SV91 (SPAdes) (version 2) | ecosystem: Environmental > Aquatic > Marine > Oceanic ... | reverse complement strand
AAAAAATGAGTCAAATACGCCTAAGTACTAAAATTTCTGCAACAAATGAAAGTGTGTCTGTAGTTACAGGCAAGGTTGCATATTCAGAAGAGGATATCCGTAATAAATTACTGAAATTAGACCAGGATGTTTATGCGGTACAAGCTGAATCAGCTCCAGGTGTATGTCTTGGCGAAGACCTGATTGATACAAATTCTGGAACTAAAATGCCCCTTTTAGCACATGTAATGCCTATGCAGGTAGGACAGTTTGGTGATCAGGAGTTTATGAGGTGTTACGGGCTTAATATGGCGTATATGACGGGTGCGATGGCAAATGGAATTGCTTCGGAGGAACTAGTTATTGCCGCAGGAAAAGCCGGTTTGTTAGGCTCATTTGGGGCCGCCGGTCTGGTACCTTCACGTATCGAAGAAGCAATTAACAAAATCCAGCAGGCTTTACCTAAAGGCCCTTATGCTTTCAATCTCATCCATAGTCCCAGCGAAGATGCAATTGAACGTGGAGCCGTAGAAATGTTTTTAAAGCATGGTGTTACAACAGTAGAGGCATCGGCTTTTCTTGGGCTGACTCCAAATATAGTACGTTATCGAGTTGCCGGTTTACGCCGTAACGCGCAAAATCAAATCGTAATTACTAACAGGGTAATTGCTAAAATATCACGCACAGAAGTTGCTTCAAAATTTATGGCTCCGGCACCGGATACAATTCTCCAAAAATTATTTCAAGAAGGGAGCATTACTGAGGAACAGGCTAAGCTCGCGGCGCATGTGCCAATGGCGGATGATATTACGATAGAAGCAGATTCCGGGGGACACACAGACAATCGTCCGCTCGTGTCTTTACTTCCAGCAATCCTGACGTTGACTGAAAAATTTCAGCGCAAATACGGCTATGCTAAGTCAATAAGAGTAGGTGCAGCAGGGGGCATTAGTACTCCATCCTCCGCACTGGGAGCTTTTATGATGGGTGCGGCTTATGTTGTTACCGGCTCAGTTAACCAATCCTGTATTGAAGCGGCTGCGTCCAAGCACAGTAAAAATTTGTTAGCTCAGGCGGAAATGGCTGATGTAACAATGGCTCCTGCTGCGGATATGTTTGAAATGGGGGTGGAATTACAAGTACTGAAGCGTGGTACCATGTTTCCGATGAGAGCTAAAAAGTTATATGAATTATATAAAAACTATGAAAGCATCGAAGAAATTCCGCAGCAGGAGCGCTTAAAGTTAGAACAGCAGGTTTTCCACAATTCTCTTGATGAAATCTGGCGGCTGACAGAGGAGCATTTTAATGCCAGGGACCCACATCAGATTGAACGTGCGAAGGATCATCCAAAACGGAAAATGGCCTTGATTTTTCGATGGTATCTCGGGTTGTCTTCACGCTGGTCAAATTCGGGTGAAGAGGGACGTGAGGCGGATTATCAAATTTGGGCCGGACCCGCAATGGGGGCATTCAATAATTGGGTTAAGGCTTCATATTTAGAAGAGGTATGCAACCGAAAAACTGTCGAAGTTGCATGGCACATTATGTCAGGAGCTGCGTATTTATATCGGCTACGTCTTTTGCAGATACAAGGTGTCAGGCTTCCCCCTGCCTGTGAAGTCTACACACCGCAGCCTTTTTCTAATTGAGGCAATTGGTTTTTAATCATGACTATGAGAGGGTACATACTCAGAATGTGTTTCATGTCTTGTGTTGTTAGCTGAAGACATGATAGATTTTAACCTTAATTTTTTCATTATTTATTTTGATTGAGAATGTCTAAATTAGAGAAGCGGTGAGTATCAAAATTGCTGTCATGACCATGAAGGGCGGTCAGGCCAAGACCACCCTTGCGATCAATTTAGCTGCCAGAATTGCCAAAGCCCGACGCGATGTTCTTTTGATTGATTCAGATATTCAGGCCAATGTCACCACAACTTTTCAACGTGATCATTATTGTAATCTGGCCAATGTAATTTTAGGGAAGGTCAATGATTTTGAATTTATTCAACTTGATCGTCATTTGGCGTTTTTACCATCTGGTGGTGAAGGGATGGTTGAGGCATCAAGTTATCTCAGTCATACCCGTTTCAAGGAATCTCTTTTTACAAATCTGCTGTCATCGATTAACCATCGAATAGTGATAATTGATACTGCACCCAGTTGGGGCGAGGTTAGTCGTAATATTTTAATGTACGTTGATTATGTGATTGTACCAGTGGTGACAGATTATCTGGGTTTTAGTGGATGTGATCAAATTATGACCTACGTGGACGAATTCAAGGCGAGCATGCTAGGCGAGTGCAAAGCAGAAGTACTGGGAATCGCGATCACTCGTTCACATCCACGGACAAAGCTGGCACAAACTATTACAGCGGGGCTTTGTGAAAGGTGGTCGGATTTGTTATTCAAACGAATAATTGAAGAGTCAGTTTCTATTCAAGAGGCACCTGCTTTTCAGCAAAACATTTTTGAATATCGCAAAGGGCATACTCGTGGGGCGAAAATGTATGATCTACTTTGTAGGGAGATTATGCACAGAATTGTAGCACGTCAAAAAGGCAGACAAAGTGACTATTAATTAGGGAACAAAGAGTATATTTGATATAAATTAAATGAGCAAACCATTGAATATAAACCTAGGTTCACAACGTGAAATTCAGCGTGAAGGTACTAGGAAAAATGTCACTACGTCTACAACTTCAATCCTTCCGGTAGGACGTATTCAAACGAACTTTTATCTTCCTGAATTGAAAATAGATTCTACAGAAGACTCTCTGCAAAAAAGTTCACCACCTGTACAGAAGGTAGTAAGCCGGATAAATAAATTTATTGAAAATATTGCAGATGACTATTTCTTACTGGGGTTACATTTAATATCCCTGCACACCCTTCTAAGAGAATCTAAACTTACGACAGCACAAATAAAATCTTGGTATGCGGAAAATATTAATATGCCATACTCTTCCGCAATGCAGTGCCGGAAAGTAGCAGAGGTCTATTCAGGAGATCCAGAACTGATAGGACGTTACACCGCTTCTGGTGCTTATCTCTTGAGCAGTTGTAAAACACCGGAAGAACGGGAAGAAATTTGGCGGGAAGCAAGAGGAGAAAAATCCGCCCCTAGTATCAGAGAACTGCGTGAAACGCTGAAGCGTGTCAGGGAAAAAAAGGCACTTGAGCAATTCGAGGATGAAGAGTTAAAAACAGGGAATGAAATATCCGTAGAAAAATACCGGATGTCACCAATTAAAATCAGGGAATCGATACAGTCAATTTCGGTTTACTGCGATAATTTTGTGGCTTGTGAAAAAACAGAAGAGCAGGATGAAATGCGTGAATTTTTGCTAAACTCTGTAAGGATTCTGCTGAAAAAGATGGAACAAAAAATTTAGCGTTAATTCTGTTGCTTAGGTACTTTATCTAGAAGCATGACCATTAAAAATCCTGTTCCCATTAGTAACAGAGCAATTCCTAGTTCAAAATCGAGCATAGGCCAAACGTTCTCTTCCCGGAGTGTGTGTTCATTACCTCGGATTATTTGACTCTCTAAAGTAATTTTCCATGGCCAGACTTTCCGCATTGATCCGAGCATGATGCCGGTAAGGACTGCTAAAGTATAGTCATGCCAGCGTTCAAGAGCATAGCGTAAGATTCTTGAAAATCCCAAAACCCCAACTAAACATCCTGCAATGAAAACAAGGATGATTTCCAGATTGTCCAGATTAAAAGGATTTCGTAATGCTGCTGTTATGAAGGCATATTTGCCTAAAATCAGTAGAATAAAGGATCCGCTTAACCCCGGTAGAATCATAGCACTTATCGCGATCATTCCACTAAAAAAAATAAACCATAGTTCTTCAGGTGTATGCAGTGGAATAAGTCCGGTAATTCCATAGGCGAATATAGTACCTAATATTAAAGCTGGAAAGCTCGCAAAACGATTGTTGATTGAATGCCCTAACACTAAAATTGATGCTGTTATCAAGCCGAAAAAGACTGACCATATTTTTACAGGGTGATCTGTCAGCAGGTAGTGTATCAAATGAGATGTACTGATGATGGCTAATGCGATTCCTAAAACAAGTGTTGTTAAGAAGCGCAGATGTACCCCCGATAAAGCCTGTTTGAAATTCAGGCGGAGTAACTGCAGAAAAAGTCTACTGCTGAATGAAGAAATTGCATTAAGCAGTGCTTCATAAATCCCTGTTATCAAAGCTATTGTCCCTCCCGAAACACCTGGTACTATGTCAGCGGTACCCATACCTAATCCTTTAAGAAATAAATAAGTGTGTTCACTAAATGTCTTTGGACCGGGTGTGGCCATCCAGGCTTTTTTCCAGGTATCAGCTGAATTGTTATCGGGAGAGGCTTTTACGAGAATGTCCTGTGACTCTGGAGGCATGAGTGAAGTTGAATATTTACTTAGGCAAGAAGATTCTTCTTACTATCTGCAACGAAAAAATGGTGCTGATATGCTTCATCCAGAATTTTCCAGAACTCGAGTTGAAATTCATCTTCCTCAAGTTTGTTGCGTAAGCCGTGACAAAAAAATGTAAGTTGACGAGAAGTTTGTGCGCATTCACGTAAAAACTGGTTAGCGAAAACCTGCAGTTCCCAGGGAAATTCGGATTCGCTTAAATCCAATAAAGGTGCGTCATGCGGATGCTTCTCATGCAGAGTATTTGAAAGTTCATCCACCAGGAAAAAAAAGTCTACACCTAACACATCAAGCGCACGTCCTTCATCTGGTCCAAGTCTCTGGATCAAATTTTCCTGAAAACTTTTAAGCCCGGTTCTTGAATTATCCTTGTCTTCCAGCATAAGTTATTTTATGTCAGTTTCTGCCGATTGCTGTTTTTCGAGCACATATAAGATAATTTGCAAGAATTATGACAGCATGATTTATTTTTACAAGTTAAGTTTGTTTTAGGCAAATCAGTATAAAAATTTAACCGAACTTGTTCTGTTCTAGGAAGTGGGGACGAGGCTATAGTTTTGAGTATTTTTACTTAACTGGAGGTCAGGAGGGGCTAATCATGATTTAAGAGTATTTGAAAGTAAGTAACTACAATTATAGAGAACTCCGAATCTCATATTATTTTGAGCGTTGCCCTATAAGTTTTATCGCAAAATATCGCTAGTGGGATTGAGCAACTGCTTGACGTACAATTGATCTTTTCAATTTGCTCTCGTATTTTTTCTGCCGATTTTCTTCTGCTTTCCAGTCAGTTTCAGGTGATCCGGAAACGAGGTTTTCTTTGGCTTTTGTTTCTGCTTCTTTTGCACGTTGTAAGTCAATCTCTGTTGCTGTTTCAGCTAATTCTGCAAGAACCCTCACGCTGTTCCCTTCAACTTGAGCGTAACCCCAGTGGACAGCAATTGTCTGTTTTTTTCCGCTATAACTGTAAGACATTATGCCTGTGTCCAGAGTAGTCAACAGTGGGATGTGTTCAGGCAAAATACCAAGTTCACCTTCAATACCAGGTAGAGTAACTGAATCTACATCCTCTATCAGTACTGTGCGGTGAGGAGTTACTACTTCAAGATTAAGTTGATCGGACATCAGTTACTCATTTTTTTGGCTTTTTCCATTACTTGCTCAATGGTGCCTACCATGTAGAAAGCCTGTTCGGGAAGCTCATCATGTTTCCCTTCGAGAATTTCCTTGAATCCGCGGATAGTGTCTTTGATGTCCACATATTCACCAGGTGTTCCCGTAAATGTCTCTGCCACAAAGAAAGGTTGTGAAAGAAATCTTTGTACTTTTCTCGCACGGCTGACAACAGCTTTGTCTTCCTCAGACAACTCATCCATACCTAGAATTGCAATTATGTCCTGCAGATCTTTATATCGCTGAAGCAGAGTTTGTACTTCGTGAGCTATTTTATAGTGTTCTTCGCCAACAATATCCGCAGCTAGAATTCTTGAGGTGGAATCAAGAGGATCGACTGCAGGATAAATTCCTAATTCAGTAATAGCACGACTCAAAACGACTGTTGCGTCCAAGTGGGAAAAAGTGGTAGCTGGAGCCGGGTCAGTCAAGTCATCAGCTGGAACATAAACTGCCTGCACGGAAGTAATTGAACCTTTATTGGTGGAGGTAATCCTCTCCTGCAAATTCCCCATTTCTGTTGAAAGTGTAGGCTGATAACCAACTGCTGAAGGAATCCGTCCGAGTAGGGCTGAAACCTCTGAACCTGCCTGGGTAAAACGGAAAATATTATCGATGAACATCAATACGTCGGCTGCTTCTTCGTCACGGAAATACTCTGCCACCGTTAAACCTGTCAGGCCTACACGCGCACGTGCTCCGGGGGGTTCGTTCATTTGTCCATAAACAAGGCTCGTTTTGTCTAAAACTCCGGAATCTTTCATTTCATTCCAGAGGTCATTTCCTTCACGTGTACGTTCCCCAACACCAGCGAAAACAGAAAATCCTCCGTGCTCAGCGGCAATGTTACGGATGAGTTCCATGATAACAACTGTTTTACCAACACCTGCACCACCAAACAAACCTATCTTTCCACCTTTAAGAAAGGGACAGAGCAAATCCATCACCTTGACTCCAGTGATAAGCATTTCTGCTTCCGTTACCTGTTCTTCAAATGGGGGAGCGTCACGGTGAATTGACCAGCGTTTATCTGTTTGAATAGGGCCGGCTTCATCTACCGGATCACCTGTTACATTTATTATCCTTCCGAGTACCTCTTTTCCTACAGGTGTAGTAATCGGTTCACCCAAATCCTTAACATCCATTCCTCGTGAAAGTCCGTCTGTCGATCCCATCGAAACTGTACGTACGGTACTTTCGCCAAGATGCTGCTGTACTTCACAGATAACCCGTTCATCTTTTTGCTTGATTTCAAGTGCTGTATAAATTTCAGGGAGTTCTCCGGATTCAAATGCCACGTCAACGACGGGTCCCATCACCTGGACGATCTTACCTGTGCTCATTGTTTCCTCATAATTTTAGTTTGGAGAATAATTATTTTTCGATTTATAAACTTTCTGCGCCACTGATAATTTCTATCAATTCACTTGTGATAGCGGCTTGCCTACTACGATTATAATGTAGCTGTAATTTGTCTATCATTTCGCCTGCATTTTTGGTTGCTGCGTCCATCGAAGTCATGCGTGCAGCATGTTCTCCCGCGATCGTGTCTAGCCAGGAAACGTAGACCTGATTTTGAACATATTTTTTCAACAGTGTCTCCAAAATATCTTCTGGAGAAGGTTCAAAAATAATTTCACGCTCATCAGCAGATTCTATTTCAGGAGCTTTAATTGGTAACAGTTGTTCAATGACAGGCTCCTGAGAGATCACGCTAACGAAATGATTATAGGCAAGAATAACTTTATCAAGTTCATTTTCTTCAAAACGCTTAGTGAATTCACTCACAATATCACGGACAAGTCCCAATTGCTGCTCAGGATGGGTGCCGGTATGATTTTCCAGAATAGTGTGATTTGTTCTTTTGTAAAAATCATTTCCTTTACGGCCAATAATAACAAATTCTGCACATTCAACACCTTCTTCTTCCAACTGACGAGCTAGAGCTTTAGATAGATTTGCATTGAAGCCTCCGCATAGACCACGGTCACTTGTTACTAAAATAACACCGGTGCGATTCCCTCCTGTATTACGGAAGAGTCGGCCAAAACCCGAATCCTGCTCCACTCCGTCAAAACGTGTACTGAGTGAAGATACAACGCTTTTCAATTTGACTGCATAAGGAGTGGCTTCCCGAATATTATCTTCAGAACGCCGCAACTTTGCTGCAGATACCATTTTCATGGCACTGGTGGTCTTTTGAGTTCGTTTAACGCTGTCTATGCGTTTGCGTATATCTTTTAAACTTGCCATCTAAAACTAATTTACAGTGTCTTATGCAGAAAAAGCTTGTACGAATTCATCCAATGCTGATTTCAATTTCGTTTCTTCTGCGTCATCAATTTTTCCAGCCTCTTCAATAGATTTACGCAAATCGGCTTTCTTAGTTTGGACAAAATTTAAAAACTCTGATTCAAATTTACTCAGTGCATTTAAAGGTTGTTCATCCAGATAACCGTTGGTTGCTGCAAAAATGGAAATGACCTGATCCACCCACGGCATTGGCTGATACTGAGTTTGTTTGAGAATTTCGACTAGTCGCTGTCCACGAGCTAATTGTCTTTGAGTCGCCTGATCAAGGTCACTGCCAAACTGGGCAAATGCTTCTTTTTCTCGGTACTGTGCTAGATCCAGTCGCAATGTTCCTGCAACCTGTTTCATAGCTTTTACCTGTGCAGCACCACCAACACGGGAAACTGAAAGCCCCACGTTAATTGCCGGGCGAATCCCGGAATTGAAAAGATCACTGCTTAGAAATATCTGACCGTCAGTGATTGAAATTACGTTAGTTGGAATATAAGCGGAAACGTCACCGGCCTGTGTTTCAATGATTGGAAGTGCTGTCAAAGAGCCCGCACCGCGTTCGTCACTCAACTTACAGGATCGTTCCAGTAAACGGCTGTGAAGATAAAAAACATCTCCTGGATAAGCCTCACGTCCCGGGGGTCGTCTAAGTAAGAGAGAAAGTTGGCGGTAGGCGACTGCCTGCTTTGAAAGATCATCATAGACACAAAGCACATGCTGTCCCTTATCCCTGAAATATTCACCAATACTGACCCCTGAGTATGGAGCTAAAAATTGCAGTGGGGCCGGTTCTGATGCAGTTGAAGAAACAACAATGGTATGTCCCATTGCCCCTTCAGTTTCGAGACGCTGAACGATCTGAGCCATGGTAGAACGCTTCTGCCCAATACCTACATATATGCATATCACATCTCCACCTTTCTGATTGATGATGGTGTCGATGGCAATTGCAGTTTTTCCAGTCTGTCTGTCACCGATGATCAATTCACGTTGACCACGTCCAATTGGAACCATTGAGTCAATCGCTTTAAGTCCGGTCTGCATTGGTTCATGTACAGATTTTCTATCTACAATTCCCGGAGCAATCGTTTCAATCAATCGTGTTTCAGTCGAGGCAATCGGACCTTTACCGTCAATCGGTACCCCAAGTGGATCAACTACTCTTCCCAGAAGTCCTTCGCCAACAGGTATTTCTGCGATCCGTTCGGTACGTTTGACTTCGTCACCTTCTTTGATTGTACGGTCACTTCCAAAAATAACCACACCTACATTGTCTTCCTCAAGGTTTAGGGCCATGCCAGTGATATTTCCTGGAAACTCAACGAGCTCTCCAGCCTGGACATTGTCTAAACCATAAACACGGGCAATTCCATCTCCAACTTCTAGAACCGTTCCAACTTCTGATTTGATAGCTTTTTTGTCGAAGTTTTCGACTTGTTGCTGAATAATATTGCTTATTTCTTCTGCTCGGATTTTCATAACCGCTCAGCCTCTGATAATTGTTTGACGTATCTGATTTAATTGCGTGTGAATACTCCCATCAATTACCACGGAACCGATACGCGTCACGATTCCGCCTATGATGGCAGGGTCGATGGTAATACTTATTGCGACATCTTTGCCGGAATAACCAGAAATCGATTTTTCCAGTTTTTCTACTGTCGCTGTTGGTAACTCGTGTGCTACGGTTACACGGGCTTCAATGCGGCCCAATTTTTCCTGCAGTAATAAATTAAATGCACTTTCTATATGTGGCAGCAGAACAATTCTGCGCTTTGCTAAAAGATAACGGCTGAACGTGTCAACCAGAGCAGGTGCTTTTATTTTACTTAAAATTTCCTTCAGGACGCCCTGTTTCCGTTCTGTAGAAACCTTTGTGTCTGAAAGTGCTTCTCTCAACTCTGCGGAATTCTTATATGCTTCTGCTAGTTCAGAAAAATGCTGACCTGTTTTTTCAAGCTCTTTTCCTTTTTCGGCCAAACTGATTAGGGCCTTGGCGTAACGTCGTGCTATGACTCCCTGGCTCACGCTGCCCCTTTAGTCTGATTAAGCTGATCTACAAATTTATTCACCAATTGATTTTGATCGTTTTGATTCATCTTTTTTTTCAAGGTTCCTTCAGCCAATTTCACACTTTCCTCAGCAATCCAACGTCGTAAATCATCTTCTGCTTTCCTTTGCTCCTGTTTTAGAGCGAAACTGGCCTGCTCTTTCATACGCTGAATTTCAAGTTTCCCTTCTTCAACGATACGTGCCTTTGCGTCTTCTGCGTCTTTTTTTGCAGCCGCTACCATTTCTATGGCTTCCTTTTCCAGTCCAGCAATTTTTGAATTCATCTCACTTAAGTCAGTAGATATTCTTTCTTCAGCATCCCTGGCATCATCGAGAACTTTTTTTGCAGATTCGGCAGAACTACCTAGTGCTGCTGCTACGGGCTTCTTGGCGAATTTGTAAATGATTGCTACCAGGACTACGACATTGACCACTTTCCAGACGAAGTCCATAAGCGGAGAGCTAGTACCTCCACTTCCTGAGGCAAAAAGCGCAGTGCTCCAGAATGAGAGGAAGAGAACTGAGGTGAGAAGTCTGAACATATTTTCTTTCTGAAAAGTTTTATTCAACCGACTGTAAAATAGAATGTGGGAAATGCCTTGAACAAAAAAGCCTGAATAACTAAGTGGGAACCACCTGAAGTCTCTATCTGTGGGCGGCCGTTAATTTATTTAGCTTAATAATTGCTTGCTTATGGAAGCAGATATTTCCTGATTCAGTTTGGCAAAATGATTTTTGGCGGCTTCTATCTCACCACCCAATTCCGCAATATTTTTTTCATGCTCGGCCTGTAATTCGTCTCGTTCTGCTTTAATCATGGTCTCCCTTGCTGTTACACCTTTTTGATGGCCAGCGTTTCTGAGATGCAGCACTTCAGTCCTTACCGTATCAATCCTTTGCTGAAAATCCTCTTTGAGACGTTCAAGCTCTTCATTTACTTCAATTACACGGTTTTGACTTTTTTCAATCACTTTATTTCGGTTATCGAGAGTTCTTAAAACAGGCTGGAACAAAAGCTTGTTAAGGGTTACAATCATAATCAATAGGACAACGAGCACTGCTACTGGAGTGGCCAACTGCAAATGCAGTAACCCGTAATCCATGTTTATGCCGCCCCACGCGTTATCTATTATTGCTTGTTTGAAATCCATTTCCTGCCGGATTTTAATACCTTAAAATTATTGAAACTTAACCACCCTTTTTAACACATTATCTTGAATAAAGTCAAGCATATTTCAATTTTATTTCTAGACTGGTATAATTATTTTAGGTTTTATTATTGATGAATTTACGTACTAAACAGTTCCTTGTTTGATGGTAAAATCTTTGAACGCATTTGAAAAATTAATTTAAATATATCAGTAATTTAACTTAAATATAATTATTTGTGGGATCACATGCTCTACACAAGATAATCAATATTTTAGGTTTTATTATTGATTCACTGTACAAACATATATCAGATGAAAAATGTATAGAACAGGTATAGGCTTTGACGTGCATGCACTTGCAGCGGATCGGCCGCTGATCATTGGCGGTGTAAAAATTCCTCACACTAAAGGTTTGCTAGGACACTCAGATGCGGATGTTCTAGTTCATGCTGTTATGGACTCAATACTAGGTGCACTTGCTCTGGGTGATATTGGTCAACATTTTCCGGACACAGATTCTAAATATCAAAATGCAAACAGTCTGGATCTGCTAAGTCAAATTCATCTTTTAGCTGCGGAAAAAGGTTTTGTCTGCTCAAATCTCGACAGCATCATCATGGCAGAAAAACCAAAAATGAGTCCTCACCTTATGGAAATGAGAACAAATTTAGCCACAGTTTTGAAGCTTAAGATCGATCAAGTTTCTATAAAAGCAACCACCACAGAGAGGCTTGGCCTTATCGGGCGTGAAGAAGGTATTGCAGCTCAGGCGATTGTGCTTTTTGAATCCACAAATTAAATAGGAAGTTTAGGATGTCACATATTATTATGGCCCTAGATCAGGGCACCACAAGTTCGCGCACCATTTTGTTTGACGAAAGCGGGAAAATTGTTGCAGAAGCAAACGCTGTCTTGGACTGTCACTTTCCGCAATCAGGATGGGTTGAACAAGTTCCAGAAGATATCTGGGTGAGTCAGCGTCAAACTATTAAAGCCGCTTTGGAGCAAGCAAAATTGACAATGAAAGACATTAGTGCTGTCGGAATTACTAATCAACGTGAAAGCACCATTGCCTGGAATCGTGAAACAGGTGAAGCACTTGGACCGGCAATTAACTGGCAATGCAGACGTACCGCGGATTTCTGTGAGGAATTGAAGGCAGAAGGGTTTGAAAGACTTTTGAGAGAGAGAACCGGTTTAGTCACGGATCCCTATTTTTCCGGGACCAAAATGCGTTGGATTCTAGAAAATGTACCGCAGGCACGTCAAATGGCTGAGCAGGGGAAGCTTTGTTTTGGAACAGTTGATTCCTGGCTGATCTGGAAATTGACTGGAGGACGTGTTCATGCCACAGAAATCAGTAATGCCTCGAGAACCCTTGTTTTCAATATAGAAGCGTGTGAATGGGACGCTGAAATTCTTATGCGCTTTGGAATACCACAAGAAACTCTGCCGGAAGTTAAACCATCGAGCGGTGTGATTGCTACGGTAAATCCTGAATTGTTTGGAGGAGAAGCTCCAATCGCAGGTGTCGCTGGGGATCAACAGGCGGCACTGTTTGGACAAGCTTGTTTTGAACCTGGAATGGCCAAGAACACCTATGGTACAGGTTGCTTCATGATTTCCAATACTGGTTCGGAACCTGTCTTTTCCAAGCATGGTTTACTGACCACCATCGCATGGCAAATCGGAAACGAGCCGAATAGCAAAGTAACTTATGCACTCGAAGGCTCGGTCTTTATCGCAGGTGCTCTGATACAGTGGCTACGTGACGGTCTGCAGTTGTTTGAGCATGCAGACGAGACTCATGCAATGGCTGAGTCAGTTACAGATTCAGGAGGTGTTTTTGTGGTCCCTGCATTCGTCGGACTTGGTGCACCACACTGGGATCCTTATGCTAGGGGGACTATTGTCGGACTGACTCGAGATACGAATCGTAACCATATAGTCA
>Ga0208764_10001957_pt1 | contig 13057 bp, 12 predicted proteins | sample ETNtaG_18_FD_185762 | JGI IMG/M metagenome (GOLD analysis project Ga0208764, IMG submission 185762) | Marine microbial and viral communities from oxygen minimum zone, Eastern Pacific Ocean - ETNP201302SV91 (SPAdes) (version 2) | ecosystem: Environmental > Aquatic > Marine > Oceanic ... | reverse complement strand
CTAGAATACTGGTCAGGTCGAGACCCTACCCCTGAAACAAAAGAAAATGAATTAATGGATGAATATTTTTCTAGAATTAACTATTCTAATGCTAATTTTAAAACTTATACCGATGGATGGAAGTCAGATATGGGGATGATATATATCCTTTTTGGTCCCCCTGATGATTTGGAGGTATATAGTGACCCTCTTACTAGATTATATCAGCAACGATGGCACTATTATCGTATAAATAAATTTTTTGATTTCGTTGATGAAAATGGATTCGGCGACTATAGACTTACAACACCATTTTTTCGTGCACGAAGCTGGTAGTAATTATAATTAAATAGACACATAATCTTTTCAATTATAAATCTATATAATACATTTTTAATTCTATATTATTTTAATCGATAAAGATGATTGAAAGATTCTCATATAGTAGTTTGGAGTCATATAAAAAATGCCCAACACAATTTAAACTTCGCTATTTAGATAAGATCCGTAAAACAGATGAAGGAATTGAAGCATTCGTTGGTAATAGGGTACATGAATCATTAGAATTCTTATATAATGAAAAGTTATCTGGACGTATGCCCTTTTATGATGGTCTTATTGAAAACTTTCATGAAAATTGGAAACGAAATTGGCATGAAAGGATTGTAATAGTTCGCAAGGAATTAGGCTATGGTAAAGCTAATTGGATTAGATCTTTGGCTGGACCCTGGGAAGTAGCCAGAGAAAAAAAAACTGTTAAAGAATTTTTCAGATTAGGTGAACGATGTATTGCTGGTTTTTATAGAAAATTTGATCCTTTTGATCAGCCAGTAATTGGGACAGAGGTGGAATTTATTTTTTCAATTGATGAAAACAATGAATATCAAATGAAAGGTATTGCGGACCGTATTGATCATGACGGAAATGGAAATTATATAATACATGATTATAAAACTGGTAAAAGACTGATATCTCAGTCAGATGCGAATAAAGATGGACAATTAGCTACTTACCAAATTGCTCTTTCTCAAAAGTATAATAATATTAAATCTGTAGAATTAAAATGGCATTATCTTCAACATAATAAAATTGTTAGTTCTATAAGAAGCGATAATGAAATCAATCAATTAAAAAAAAGTATTAAATTAAAAATTGATATAATTAGAGATCATATCAATAAAGATATTGAATTTAAACCTAAAGAAAATATTCTATGCAATTGGTGTTATTATTGGAAAGAATGCCCAGCAAAATCAATAAACAATGATATATTATAGCTTAATATGAAATTAAATAGTAAAGAAATAGATGCTTTAAAAAAACATTTTAAAGATAAAAAAAATAGAGATAATCCTGAATTAGAACTTTTATATATAAAATTAGAAGAAGATAAAAAAATTACACTATATATTGATGGTGCAGCAGATCTTCATTCAAAGACTGCAGGCATTGGTGGGGTTATCTATAATTCAGATGAGGAGATTTTTTCTTTTTCTGAATATCTCCACGATTCAACAAACAATGAAGCGGAGTATGGTGCTTTAATTGCAGGATTAAAGTATTTAATAAAATTAAATCTACTAAATCCAACAATATATTCAGATAGCGAGCTAGTCGTGAAGCAGGTAAATGGTGAATATCGTGTAAAGAACGATAGAATGATAGCTTTATATAATGAAGTTATTCATTTGCTTTCCAGTTTTAATAGTTGGTCAATAATACATGTTTTACGAGATAAAAATATGGTTGCTGATAAGCTAGCAACTGAAGGAAGGAAAAAAGTCAATATTTAGCTATATAAATTAATGTATCTCTAATGTTTTTTATTCTAAACTCTAATCTGATAATCTGGGAATAAATTATAAATTCATCCCTAAATAAATATGTCGATAAAAAGTTACTTTACTAATCCACTTAATTGGGTATCTGGTGATATTGCTATTGATCTAGGTACAGCTAATACTCTTGTATATATTAAGGGTAAGGGAGTAATGATTAATGAACCTTCAATCGTTGCCAAATCAGTTCATGATGATAAAATTATTGCAGTAGGATATGAAGCCAAAGCCATGGTTGGAAGAACTCATCGTGAGATTGAGACTGTACGACCGTTACGTGATGGTGTTATTGCAGATTTCAATATGACAGATGGCCTTTTACAGGGTTTTATTAATAAGATAAATATGAATCGTTTAGCGAGGCCTCGAATGGTTATTTGTGTTCCTTCGGGAGTAACAGAAGTAGAAAGAAGGGCTGTTAGAGATTCAGGTGAACGAGCTAACGCTAGAGAAGTTTATTTAATTGAGGAACCAGTTGCAGCGGCTATTGGAATTGGCCTTGATATATCAAAAGCTGTCGGGAATATAATTATAGATATTGGAGGGGGAACTACAGAGATAGCAGTAATTGCCCTTAATGGCGTTGTAACAAAAGAAGCTATTCGTGTAGCTGGTGACGAAATGGACCAGGCAGTTATTCAGTGGTTTAGAAATGAACATAAGCTTGAAGTTGGCAATACCACTGCGGAATCGATAAAAAAATCAGTAGGATCGGCAATGAGGGTAAAAAGTGAAATGATAGCTGTAAAAGGGCGTGATCTGGTATCTGGAATCCCTAAAACTATCGAGGTATCATCTGATGAGATTCGTCAAGCGCTAAAAGATCCTATTAATGCAATTGTCGAAGCAGTGAAAAGAGCACTCGAAAGAACTCCACCTGAGTTGTCTGCAGATATTTTAGATCAAGGTATTGTTATGACTGGTGGCGGGAGTATGCTACAAGGCATTGATCAATTAATAAGAGAGCGTACTAATGTACCAGTAAATATTGCTGAGGATCCTCTGTTATCAGTTGTTAAAGGCACTGGTAAGGTACTTGAAGATGTAAAAAAATATGAGTCTGTCCTGATATAATTATTAATGAGATCTCTTTATTTAACACTTCTAAAATATAAAGATCATCTTTTATTTCTACTAGCTATCTCACTTTCATTAGTTTTTCTTCTTAGGAATGAGTCTCCAGATATATATTTAATTAGAGGAAAATCTAGTGATTTATTTTCCTTTATTAATTCACCACTTGCTTGGGTAAAAAATATGACCCAATTACAAAAAGAAACTGAGCTTCTTAGGGAAAAAAATATTCAATTGAGTCTTCAATTAGAATCGATGCTTGCAGCCTATGAAGAAAATAATTCACTTAAGGACTTATTGGATTATTCTCGTGAGAGTAGTTTTGAATTATTAGCAGCAAAAGTAATTAATATGGGTATATCTTCAAACATTTCTTCTATTACATTGGATGTGGGTAAAAAAGATGGTGTAACTACAAATCAACCAGTTTTAGTACCTAGTGGGGTAATTGGTAAAACATTAATTGTTGGAGAATCATCTACTTTAGTCCAATGTATTAATGATATTAATTATCGTCTGTCTGTCCGCATATATCCTTCAGCTACAACAGGTATTTTAAGATATTTAATTAATGATATTTATGAAATTAGGGAGTTGCAAAAAAATGCTCAAATTAATGTAGGAGATAAGGTTGTAACTTCAGGCTATAGCAAAATATATCCAGAAAATCTTCCAGTGGGAGAAGTTGTTGAGATATTGGATGAAAGAGGAAGCTTTCAGAAAGTTGCTCGAATTAAAATATCACCAAAAATTAGTTCTATTCTAAATGCATTTATCATTGTAGGTATTAGTTTTGATGAAAAATAATAATCTTCTATTTGTAACGATAGGTACCCTTCTTTTTCAAATATTATTTGTTGATTTTCTTACAATTAATTTAATTCGACCAGACTTTTTACTAATATATGTTTTTTACATAGCTATTATTTATGGCCGTGTAGTTGCCATTGTAGCTGCATTTTCTCTTGGCTTACTTTCAGATTTATTTGGAGTAGGTTCTTATTTTGGTTTAGGTCCATTAACATTATCAACAACTGCGTATTTATCTGGTTTTCTATATAACAAATATGAACGTCTCTTACCTTATGTTTTTCATTGTATTTGGATAGGAATACTTCTTTTGCACTTTTACATAAATACTTATTTTCGTTTTCAAACAATTTTTGTATCTGATATTTTAGATTTTGTTTCTATTTGGTTGACTTCATTTTCCTATACCATGATTTTTTTTCTTATTATGCAATATTTTTATCCAATGAAAGAAGCATCCCGTGCTAAGATCAACTAATTCAATCGGAAAATTTCAATATTGGTGTGCAATTATTTTCGTAATATTTGTTCATCTAATATTGTTTTATCGTTTTTTTCAGTTACAAGTATTAGAACATGATATATATAGTGAACAAGCTGAAAATAACCGTATCAGAGCTATATCTCTTCCAGCTCCTAGAGGGCTTATTTTAGATAGAAACGATGAGATCATCGTTGATAATTATCCAACATATATTTTGTATGGAATTGATTTAGAAGTTCAAAATGAAGAACTTAATTATACTATAATCAATGAGACGACCGGGATTCCAATAGAAATTTTGAAAAAGAATTTCAAAAGTAATTTTAGGAATCGTTTTGTTCCAACGAAACTGGCTAAAGATCTTACAATAATTCAATTAAGTAGACTTGAAGAGGAAAAAAATAATTTGAGTGGAATCATTTATAAGCAGTTTCCAGAAAGAATTTTCAATCCAAAAATTAAGGCCTCTCATATATTGGGATATTTGAAAGAGATAGATAATGAAGTTTTGTCAAATATTAATCAAAAGAAAGATTATCAATTTGGTGACTTGTTAGGGTGGTCCGGTATCGAAAAACAATATGAACCTATTTTACTGGGGAAAAAAGGAGTTTCATATTATCAGGTAGATGCATTTGGAAGGGAAGCAGGAAAAATTAATGATGAAAATAATATTTTGCCGATACCTGGTAATAATATCAGAACAACAATAGATGTTTCATTGCAATCATTAGTTGAAAAAGAATTAAAAAATAAAAAAGGTGTAGTCATTATTTCAAAACCTAAAACTGGAGAGATTTTATCTTATGTTAGTGCACCTGATTATGAACCTGACCTCTTTACAGGGTTAGTATCAAATGAAGTTTGGCAAACAATTACGAGCGACTCGTCTCGCCCTCTTTTAAATAGAGCAACAAATGGCCTTTATCCTCCTGGATCTATATATAAGATGGTGGTCGCTTTTGAAATACTTGAAAAAAAATTGTTTTCTAAAGAATGGTCAGTTACTTGCACGGGTGAATATGAGTTTTATGATAGTGTACATCGTTGCTGGTTAGAAGGAGGTCATGGGAGAATGAATCTTGAGCAAGCAATTATTCAATCATGTGATGTGTATTTTTATGAGACTATTCAAAAAATTAAGCTCGATGAGCTTGCTGAAAGATCAAAAGTCTTTGGCTATGGATTAAAGTCAAACATTGATTTACCATCAGAAATGGAGGGAAGAGTCCCAGATCGTGATTTTATGAATAGACTTTATGGAAAGTGGGGATGGGCAAAAGGTGCGCTATTAAATATCGCTATTGGCCAAGGTGAAATTTTAGTGACTCCTATTCAAATGGTGAACTATACAAATTTGCTTGCTACAAGGGGCGATACTTATTCTGCATATCTAGTAAACTCTAGTGACTCAAAGATAAAATTTCCTGAATTAAACTTAAATAATTGGAAAATAGTTCAAGAAGCAATGCGGAAAGTAGTCTCTGACCCTAAGGGTACTGCGAAAAAAGCTGATCCTAAAATCCCTGGTCTTATAATTTCTGGTAAAACCGGGACAGCAGAAAATTCTCACGGAGAGCCTCATGCTTGGTTTATAACTTATGGTGAAAAAAACAACGAAATGATTTCAATTGTTATTTTGATTGAAAATGGCGGAAGCGGTGGCACATTTGCTACGCCTATTGCACAAAAAATCTATCGATATTATTTTGGCTCGGAGAGTTTTAGTTTGGTTAATAAATAATGCTCTTTCATACTTGGGAACAAATAAAGGCTTCTCCGATTGTCATTCTTATTAATATTATAGGATTGCTTTTATTAGGTCTCATGTCACTTTATAGCATAAGTATCCTTCAAGAAGAAAATTCATCTAATGCTTTTACAAAGCAAATCTTATTTTTAGGTCCAGCAATAATATTGATGTTTATTATGACTATTTTATCAAAAAGATTTATTCATAAGTATATTTATTTGTTTTATTGTCTTATCACTCTATTGGTATTGCTACCTTTCTTTGGACAAGAGACTGCTGGTACATATAGATGGATTAATTTTGGATTTTCTTTTGGATTGCAACCTTCTGAAATTGCTAAATGGGTCATCGTAATAACTTTAGCTAAATATTTATCAGATAATAATCTTCAGGTTCATAAGTTTTCTTCGAATATCATACCATTTTTTATTGCCATCATACCCACTGTTATTGTATTAAATCAACCAGACCTTGGCACTGCATTTGTAATGATGGTTCCTGTAATACCGATGCTTTACTGGGTTGGTGCTAGGCCCTATCACTTATTCTTAATTATTGCACCACTTTTAAGTATAATAACTGCATTTAATGTGATTGTTTTTACTATATGGTCAACCATTGTAGCAATAATAGTTTTTAGATCAATGGATAAGCTTTGGAATGGTGTTACTATTTTCTTTTTTAATGTTTTTTTGGGTTTAATGTTTCCTATTCTTTGGAACTTTCTAAGGCCATTTCAAAAGAATAGGATCCTTACATTTTTTAATCCTGAGATAGATCCACTTGGAGCTGGATATCATATCATTCAAAGTAAAACCGCTTTGGGATCAGGTGGGCTAATAGGTAAAGGTTTAGGCGGTGGAACTCAAAGCCAGCTAAAATTTTTACCTGTTCAGGAATCAGATTTTGTTGTTAGTGTAATTGGCGAAGAATTAGGAATGATTTCGTTAGTAATTATGTTATTATTATTTGCTTTGCTAGTAATAAAAATGATAAATCTTTCTTATTCAGCTCTAGATCGGTTTTCTGGCTTAATCATTATTGGCATTGCAAGTATTTTCCTTTCACATGTTTTTATTAATTGTTCTATGGCAACTGGATTGATGCCAGTAAAAGGGTTGCCCTTGCCGTTTATTTCTTATGGAGGATCATTTTTGATTTCTTCATTTATGATGGTAGGATTGGTGTTGAATTTTGGTCGCACAGAAATTGAATAATTTTATAAAAAGATAATGAAGATATAGGGTTGATTGAACTAAATTACCTTTATCTAATTCATTGTTTAATCCGAAGGTAACTAATAATGAATCGTTTGTTTAAAATTTTGACAGTTATAGTATTTCTATTATCTTTTACATTTTTGTTTGCGCAAGATTCATCAATCAAACGTGAATTGAAACGAATGAATAGTAGTATAAATAGTCAAAATGCACATATTGATTCTCTTGACATACAGATAAGGATGCTACTTCCAGAGTTACAAAATGCTCTTAAAGCTAATCTGAATGCAAAGGAACAAACAGATTCAGTGGCAATCCTATTAATTAATAGGATTAATACAATCCAAAATAAAATGCGTCTTATTGAAGATAAAATTGCATACGTAGATAGTGTTAATTTCGAAATTCTTGCTCAATTAGTAATGGTAGAAAACAAAATTGTAACTCTTACAAACAGTTTTTCTGAAATGTATGAACTTAAGAGTAATAAGATGAATTCCAATATAAGTTCAAGGATTAGTCCAGCTGATTATAAGAAAAGATATATTGATGCATTGTCTTCATATCAAAATGGTGAATTTGAAAAAGCAGTCACTGGTTTTGCTGGACTAGTTATGGGTGATCCAACTAATGATTTGGCAGATAACAGTCAATATTGGTTAGCAGAGTGTTATTATACTATGAAGAACTATAAGAGGGCTGTAATTGAATTTGAAAAAGTTTTTACATTTCCAAGTACTGATAAAGACGATGATGCGCAATTAAAATTAGGTCATTGTCACCGCAGTATGGGAAATATCAATAAAGCTCGTGAAGAATATCAAAGATTAATTGATTATTTCCCTGGTTCAGAATTTTATGAAAAAGCCAGAGAATCAATTAAACAGCTAAACATATAATAATTAATTACTTCTATGCCACTTAAACTATTTTTTCTTACAACAGAAATTGAACCATTTGCAACAACGAGTCACCTTGGAAAGTTCTCTGTTGATGTCCCTTTTGCTCTACAAAGCATTGATCATGATATAAGGATTATTATACCTAAATATGGTTTTGTTAGTGAAAGGAAATATATTTTAAGAGAAGTTATCCGTCTTCGTGAAATAGAATTCGATTTTGATGGTAAAACCGAAGTTTCTTCAGCCAAAAGTGCTTTTATTCCAAAGACAAGAGTACAAGTCTACTTTTTAGAAAATTCTGATTGGTTTAAGCCATTAACTAATCTTCTTTACAAATCTAAAAATGGACGAGTTCTAATTGATAATGACCAAAGGTACGGTTATTTTTCAAAGGCAGCTATTGCAACATTACCTCATTTATTTTGGAAACCTGATGTATTAATCTGTAATGATTGGCAGAGTGCTTTTGTTCCATTGATATATAATCAAATATATGATTCTCAGGAATTTTATGGAGGAATAAAAACCGTACTAATGATCCATTCTATTGATGAGTATTGTATTTTTTCACGCTCTTCTTATGAAAAAGCCGGCGTTACTTTACCAGGCAATATAAAAGGTGATAATGTTAATTGTTATGAAGCAGCTGCACCATTTGCTGATTTAATTATTGCTGTAAATACTCCCTCAAACAATGTCACTAAAAAACTTATGTCACTTCCTGGATTAAAATCACATAAGAAAAAAGTTGTTTCAATGTCTATTCCTGAAGGTGAATCGCCATCTTATATTGAATCAGCTCGTATATTAAATGATGAATTAACGAAACATTTCGCTTAATTTTTCGTAAGTAATTCTTAAGCACATCTCCATGAAAAGTATAACTTCAATTATTCCATTTGGATTAATAGGTATTTTTTATCTATCTATTCTCGTTTCGTGTGAAGAAGCGGCATTACCTATCAATGATGATGGTACTCCATTAAATGTCGATACAGTCTCCTTCCCAGTAATTAATACTATGACTTATCAAACACCTCCAACCATGGGAGGGACAGAATATCTTTATTTTGGAGAGAAAGATGGTTACAAGTATCTATATAATTTGTTAGAATTTGACAGTCTTGCAATTGGAGGTGGATATCCTTTTGAGTATTATAATGATTCTCTGATTATTGCGGATAGTATGAAATTAACATTAAGGTTTATTTCAGATACAATTGATAGCAATACAGAATTCCAATTAAGATTTTTTCCACAAACTGGTGATTCTGTTTTTAATGAATATGAAACAAATTACATGAATTTTGATCCTTCGTTAGCTTCTGAAGTGATTTCTCAAGCAGAAATGGTTTCAGACTCGATTGACTCTGTCAATACAAAGGTTACATTAAACTTTTTAATTGACACAACTGTGATAAATGTTTTTAAAGATACTACGATTATAAACTTTAACAGATCATTCCTAGTTGAATTGAAAGACAATGTTTCCTCTGAATTTAAATTTCATAGTTCTGAACTTGGAGGAGGAGATGCGCCTGAGCTAAAAGTCTATTATCGAACTTTACTCTCTGACACAGTTGTTACGGATACATCATATAGGACTTATATTTCTTTAGAAGATTTATCAGTGATTAAGCCACCTTTAATTACATCTGATGATACAACATATCTTTCAATTGGTACGGCTAAAGGTCTAAAATCTCTTGTTTTAGTTGATATGAAAGGTTGGGTTCTCCCTGAGAGGAGTGTGATAAAGTCAGCGCAATTAGTTTTAAATCGTGTTCAGACTGACACAATTACTGGCTTTTCAGTTAATTCTTATCCTTTAACTAAGGAAGGATTGTATTCAACATTTTTATCTTATGAGTTTGATCCTTATAAAGTTGAAAACGACCTAATGGCATCTTCTACAATTGTAGATAATATGCTAAAAATTAATCATCGTAGAGTTTCGAGAGAAATAGGTCGGGGAGGAAGAAATAATTACGGATTTAAGTTGCAGTCCAGTAGTAACAATGATCCGTTTACAATAATCAACTTTTATACTCTTGGAAATGTAGATTATTATCCAGTTATGCGAGTGATTTATGTTAAGCCTTAGAGTTTTATTAATTATAAATTTTTCTTTTACTTATGCTTATACTCAATCAGTATTTAATTCGTACGGTTTAGGGTTAAATCGAACTTCTTATCATACTTCTGTAAATGGAGCTGGCAGTATTGGATTAGTTCCTACCTTTCATCCAGGAGTCTCAATGGAAAATGTTGCTACTTGGCCTGGTTTAAACTATACATTTATTAGTGGATCATATAGCAATCAACTATTTGCTAATGAAAAGCGTAACGTATCAAATCAAGCCGCAGGTTTTAGTAAAATTCAATTTATTATTCCTATACTAGATAGATATGGTTTTGGATTATCTTTAAAACCTCTTAATAATCACAACTCATTTTTTACAACTGATACTTCAACAATTCAATATGAAGGTAATAATTACACAACCAATAAAGAGTTTAGATCGGGTGGAGGAATAATGTCTGGATCATTCGGATTTTCCTTTCCTATAAATAAAAATATGGGATTAGGCTTTTCTTATAACTATTTATTTGGCTCATCAAGAGATGAACAATCAATGGTCATCAATAATACTTATTATCGATTATTTAATATTCGGACTTATCAAGGATCTACTTATAAGGTAGATTTAGGAGCAAAGCTTTTTTCAAACAATAAGTCATCATTATTAGCTTTTGCGAGCATTGAGCTTACTGATAAACCCGTATATGGAAAACTATATCAGTTTGATCTTTTTGAAGATATAAATAATAATTATGCATTTGATGCGAATGATTATCCTGGGGAAGTGGGTGTTGATACAATAGGAGTAAATAATATTTATGCTCCTAGTAGTTTTAGTTTGGGATTCAACATTAGTTTAAAAAATAGTCTTAATATTTTTTCTGAATATCAACTTTGGAACGATGAAGCTAACAATATTAATTACGCTAGTATTTATAATGATCAGGTTGGTTCAAAAAATCATATTGGTGTTGGTTTAATTCGTTTTGGTAACCAAATGGAACGGGACTGGCAGGATCGAATTACTTTTCGAAGTGGTATCTATAAAGATATCTATGAGCTTAGATACAGTGGAAAATCAATAATTGAGAATGGTTTATCATTAGGGTTTGGATTTAAATTTGCAGCCACCGGAAATCAAATTGATCTTTCATTTAGAAACGGTTCACGATACATAGATCGTTCGAATAAAGAATTATTTAGAGAGTTTACAGTAGGAATAAGCGTTGGAGATGTATGGTTCTTGAGGAGGAGAGCAAAGCAATGACAATGAGATTATTTAGTCAAAAAATATTAATGATTGGTGTAGCATCAGTTTTTATAACAATGTGTACGCCACCTGACCAATCTGATGTTGATTCTGATTACGCAGAGCAAGCTCGATTAGATTCAGTTCGAAAAGTAAGATGTCCAAGAATTTTTAGTAGTGCAGCAGAATTCTATAAAAATAGAGACTGGGTTGCTACAGTACGAGCTTACGATGAATTAACTGACCTTGGTTGTGATCGTGATGATCCTCAAGAAGTATACTTATATTATGCAATTGCTTATGAATACATGGGTAAATATGATAGCTCAGAATATGTTTTATTAAAAGGCCTCTCATTTCTTCCTGATAATATTGATATGAGGAAAAGATTAGCTTTTGCATACGATAAACAGGGCAAGACTTCACTTCAAATGGATGAATTAGATAGGTTGTCTTATTTATCACCTGATGATATCAATATCAAAAGTGATTTAGCTAAATTATATGGAGATCAAGATCGTTACGATGATCAAATAGCTGTATTAAAAGATTTATTAAAAATTCAGCCGAATAACGAAGGTGCTCAGAGTGATTTAGCACAGGCTTATGAGAAGAGCGGCAGAGACCCCTTAGATGTTTATGAAAGCAGGTTTAATAATAACCCCGACAATGTCAGTTATGGTTTGGATTATGCTGATAAACTAATATTGGCTGATCGCCCTCGTGATGCTATAAAAGTTCTTAAGCAAGTTGTGGATGTAGATCCGTCCAGTAAAATATCACTTCGCAAATTGGCTCAGGCTTATGATACTGATGATCGTTTAAGTGATGCAGCAAAAACATTCGAAAAATTATTTAGATTAGATCCTCGAGATTTTCGTGTTGCCGTAAAAATTTCTGAAGTATACATTGAAGATGAAGAATATAGTTCAGCTCTCACGTGGGCTGATAAAGCTGTTACTCTATCAGGAGAAGGAGAAGCGTACGGTGCAAAAGGTAATGTATATTATAAGGCATTCCAATCATGTAGGTCTAATGATATATCGACTGACGATCGAGTAGTGGCAACATTTGCATATCAACAATTTGATGAGGCAGAGCAGAAAGGTTTCTCAAAATATAATCGTTCCAAAGATTGGTTGAAAGATAACGAAGTTTTATTTGGAAAAGCTCAGTGGTTTATGATGAATGCGGATATTAAGAATCTCGGTTATGTAAAAGTCTCAAATAATTGTTATAATTGGATCTCAGAAAAGTTGAAAAAACAAAAAGGCTGGTAACAATGGGCGCAAATAATGAGCCCTACTCATTTATAAAAAATAATGACTCTGAATTATATAATGTTTTAATGCGCGAAGTTTCCAGGGAAGAAGAAACCCTGGAGCTTATTGCATCTGAAAACTTTGTCAGCTATCCTGTACTAGAAATGGCAGGTTCAATTATGACAAATAAATATGCTGAAGGATACCCAGGTGCAAGATATTATGGTGGTTGTGAATTCGTTGATCAAGCAGAAGACCTAGCTCGTGATAGAGCAAAAAAACTCTTTAATTGTAATTATGCGAATGTTCAGCCTCATTCAGGATCTCAAGCAAATATGGCAACGCTTATGACATTTCTTTCTGTTGGAGATACAATTATGGGATTGGATTTAGCGCATGGCGG
>Ga0208764_10001953_pt1 | contig 13068 bp, 6 predicted proteins | sample ETNtaG_18_FD_185762 | JGI IMG/M metagenome (GOLD analysis project Ga0208764, IMG submission 185762) | Marine microbial and viral communities from oxygen minimum zone, Eastern Pacific Ocean - ETNP201302SV91 (SPAdes) (version 2) | ecosystem: Environmental > Aquatic > Marine > Oceanic ... | reverse complement strand
ATTCAGGATCCACGTTGAATTATTGAGCGCACTTCCGCCACTTGCGAACTGATCAATGCTAAGATACCCTTGATTATTGTTCCTTATTGGGTCTATTGATGGGTTGAGCATGTGTCCACTGAATGTCACCCTAGTACCGGGTGGAATATAGTCTGCAGAAAAACTTTGGTAGAGGATGGTCTTATTTGACTGCCCTGTAAAGTCCCCCGTTATAAACATTGAATGTGCTCCACCATGTACATAGCCCGCATTGTAAACACTATCGCCGAGTTGCGGGTAGGAAAAGACATTGTGGTAGTAATAAGGCCAAAAATCCCAATTTGAGGGTATCTCATCGCCAAGCCAATGGGTGACAACTTCATCTAAACCACTATTAACCAAATAATTTTCGATGATCGCATCCGTCCATATTTGGAGATCATAGGTCACAGGATCTCCATCAAGATCATTGGATAAACCCCAACTAAGCTCTATCTGCTCATCTGATGGTAATGATGAGCCATCTGCTGGGGAAAGTAGTGAGAATTCTGAAGGCAATTGATTGGACAAGGGGTCAATGCTAATTGTAAAGTCATCGACAAGAGCATGTACAGCCTCATGCACACCCGCTATCCTAACACCAAAAACCAAACTTACTGCATCTTGGGGAACAGGGTATTTCACATTCACCATTTGCCACTGGGTTGAGATTTCGTTTATGGTATCTTGCTCCTCTTCGATCACTTGGCCATTGAGATCGTGGAATACTCTAGTGTTGAATAGAACGACACCTGCAACTTGGTCATTAAAACTAGACCGCAACTGAAAACTCAATGATATTGTATCGCCTTGAATAACATCCAATGACTTTGATATTTCTGCAAGAACAGATCCTGATGAACCTTCAAAGGATGATGTGTCCACACTGATGGACAACTTCAGTGAGTTTAGTCCCTCATAGGGGTCTGATTCAATGGAGATATTCGAATACGTATTTGCATGCCCACTCCAATGAATGATGCCATCCTCAAAACCAAGATTCCCGTATGAATCATATGGGATGTTTACATGGGGGTTGATATCATAGTCTTCCACACAAGCGAAAATGGTGAGCATTATCAATATTATCTTTAAATTATTTTTCATGGTCAAAACTCATATACGAATTCAGTCTGAAAATTTCTACGCAGTGGCGGGGTACTTACCAATCTAGGTCCATCTTTATCTGTCAGGTTATTCAGTGCGACCCTGATGACATAGTCTTTGAAACTATAGGACAGGGTCATGTCAACTAGAAGATTGCCACCAATTGCACCGGGATTATCGTAGAACTGATTTGGAGATAGACTGATCATGTCCCGATCATCGGTACTAACATGGTATCCGCTCACAAAATCAAATTTTGAGGAGTAGGTCAGACTCAACTTGACAAATAGATCTTCAAAGAAAAGATTGTTCTTTCCAATCGCCAGGAATCCCTTGGTGGATGGTGCATTGAAAGCAAGAGAGTTTTCCTTGGGGCTGATTGCCTTCACTAGGTTATTCAAGAAGTAATTTAATGTATCATTATCAAAGTTTTGTTGTTCCCACTCTGCCAAAGACGGCATCTCATTATCGTGCTCGTCATCAAATAGAACATTACCATAGTATGACATGCTGAGGGAAAATTCAAGATCATCGATCGCATACTTTGCCAGTAGATCAAAGCCATATACTTTGGTCAGGCCTGTGGATGTATAAGAATAGACGGCTTGGATCCTATCAAGATAATTATCTATGTGATCAGTACCTTCATGCGTGACCCATTGGCTTTGAAACGGTGCATCATTTGGATAAAAACTATGCACCATTCTTAATGGAGTTATGAAATTCTTATATTTCGAGTAAAAGGCAGATACATCAAGAAAGAGTCTCTGATTTACAAGTTTCTTGAGTCCTATCTCATAACTGTCAACGATCTCTGGCCTCAGTGGTGGCACCTCGATGGTCTCATTGATCTTGAATCCATCTTTGTTGCCCATGAAAACCGTATTGAGTGGCGACCAATAAACAGTATTCAGATCAATAAGTCCGGCTCGCACTTTATCAGCATATTCTGGGTCAAAGAAATTAATGACCTTCCATGACATTGAGATCCTATCATAGTATAGAGGTATGAATGCATTGCTCTGATTGGCATTATAGTATTGCAAGAGATGAAGGTTAAAGATCGAAGGAGTCTGAAAGGCTCTGTTCATTGTAAAACGAATGTTCCCGCCTTTTAGACCATTCCACTGTATCGCAAGACGTGGACTGTAATTGTAATCAAAATAAGTGTGCTTATCAATCCTTGAGGCGGTGACAAGTTTAAGGTCGTATGGTAGATCGGTCGAATACTGAATGTAGGCACCGATCTCATTTATCTTTATCTCTTCTCCAATTATGGAGTCCGGGTTAGCCCACCAAAATGGCCTTGAATCAGGACCCCTGTCATTGAGGAATAATCTATTTGATTCTGGCCTATAGAGTGAAAAATCAACTCCTGCTATGATGTCACTTGTTCTTGAGATGTTATGATTGAACTGCGTATCGCCTCTTAATACATTGTTTGTCAAAAAATCTTGTTTCATGTTCTTTGAAACAGCATTGTAAATATCACTATTATCACGAAGCATCGTATAATAGACCGCATCGGAATTCCAATATTTCTCGCCCTTGGTATTCAGATAATGTAGTCTTGCAAAATATCTATCTGATGTGACCTTTAACCATACGGAGGAAGTGTTGTAATCAATAAAATTCAGGCCGGCATCAAATGGCAAATAGGAATGATTGAAATAATATTCTGCTCCCCCTGCTATCTCAAGATCTCGATTTAGCTCATAGTAAAAGGCCATGTTAGACTTTCTCCTTACCATCTGCCTTTCAAATTTGGTGTTCATGACCATCCTTTGCTCAGTATGATTCCAGACACCATCCTGATTAAGATCGCTCCAAGCAGTAGGTGAGTCTCCTGATTCACTCCATATGATCGCATCCTCATGATCTTCTTGAGCAGTGATGGTACCATTCATGTCATAATCCTGTCCAAAATTTCTGGGATATGACCAATCATAGTTACTGGTAACCTCACCAGAGACCTTGAATCCATAATTGCCAATCGTCTTTGCATATCTAAATCTTTGGGCCGATAACTGACCTGACCCAGCTGTAAAGGCCATCATGCCTCCATTTGAATCCTTTATATGCTTTGTAATTATGTTTAGTAGACCATTGTGTGCATTGGGTCCATAAAGAGCAGAACTTGGTCCAAATACAACCTCAGCCCTTTCAATATCTTCACTGATGAATGGGTATGAGTTTCCATAACCGATGAAAAAGGTTGGCTCCATGTAGTTTGCACCATCAACCAAAGAAACGAACCTCCCATTAAAGGCTGACATGAATCCTCGAACATTGATCGCTGTTCTCCCTAGGCCTGCTTGATAGACCTCGACCCCACGCACTGTCTTAAGCACATTTCCAATGTCACTACTAATGTTACGCCTTATGCTCTGATTTGATACCGCTGCGATCGTGATCGGAGCATCAATCACCTTCTCCTTTTTCTTACTTGCCGACACAACTATCTGATCTGTCTCCAAAGCATCTAATTCTAATGCAAAATTCACATTATCGTGGAATGATGCTTTAAGAATATTTTCATCTAGGTTTTCATTATCTTCATCATCTTCATATAATTGAAATTTGGAAGAAAAACTACTCTCGGGATCGCTTTCATCTTCTGCATCAAATTCAGAAATATAAATGTCGATCTTTTGAGATCTGTACCCAATATAACTGACCATTATTGTGTATTTCCCGACATCGAGTCCTTCGATCTTGTAAAATCCAAGTGAGTCGGTGGTTGACCCCTGATATGTATTTTGTAGAACGACATTCGCACCATATAGAGGATTGGAGCGTGCATCCGATACTGTCCCTGAGATATAGCGATCGGGATTAGAGTAAAGACCACCAACTAGTAAAAGAAAAATGATGGATATTTTAAATGGTCTTTGCTGTCTCAAATTCATGCTTAATAAGTGGATCAATTAATAATAAGGTAAAATCGCCCAAGCGAATTTAGAACAGACTATTTAATAAACTAAAAAAAAGGATCAATTAAATGGGATCTTATCGCCTTTCAGTGAACCATCTGCGTTATACTCCTGGACGGTCTTTGAAAAATAATCTCGGTACTCCTTGACCGTTCCATTATCATAATAGGTTATCTCGTAAAGATTTCTACCCTTGTTATCAAAATTCCATTCCTCAATGACAACACCATTCATTCCATATCGAGACCAAGTACCTACCTTTGTTCCTTTCTTGTATGAACCCTCTTCCTCTTTTACACCATCAGCATACCACCTTTCCCATGGACCATCCAATTTGCCGTACATCTTATTGATCGCCATGAAACCACTTCCGTCTTTTATAACGAGATATTCTTTGATTCGTTTACCTTCGCTATAGTAGATCTCCTTTACCTTCTTTCCCTTTGAGTTCCATTCGACATAGTTTCCCGCACGTTTACCATTGTCATAAACGCAACTGAAATTCTTTTTGTTAGACCGGTACCATCCGCTCCATTTCCCACTACGCTTGCCATCTTTGTAGGTGCCCTCTTCTGCCTTATTTCCATTCGCATACCATCGCGTCCACTTACCATCGAGCACACCATTCTTCTTATGATACTCGGTAGTTCCACTTCCATCACGTTGTATGTGATATTCCGCCAGAATAACACCATGATCATATTCTATGTTCTTAGTCAAACGACCTTTGTCATCTAATTCCGTGTAAAGTGCATGAGGCTTGCCATCAATGTATTTACCATGGTATCTCTTTTCACCATTCTGGTGCCATCCGGTCCATAGTCCACCCTTTTTACCATACTTGTATACACCTTCCTCGCTTTTCTTACCATTGGCATACCATTTTATCCATGAACCTGATAATTGTCCATTCCTGCGATTGATCTCAACATACCCCTCTCCATCATATTCGACCAAATACTCAGATACGGGCTCTCCCATGTCGTAATCTATGTCCTTGGTCAAGCGGCCATCTCTATTCCATTCAGTGTATAGACCATGCTGCAGACTATTGCGGTAATGCATCACATATTTCTTCTGTCCATTCTGGAACCATGCGGACCAGGGACTTTGCTTCTCACCTTCTTCGTATGTACCTGATTCCTTTTTAGTGCCATCAGGATACCATGTGGTCCATTCACCACTCCATGCAATGTCATCTCTATAAATGATCTTTGCACTCTCATTTCCAGTCATTGAAAAATAGGTTGTAAGCCCTTCTCTCTTTCCTTCCTTGAAGTGGACCTCTTCCTTTAACAAACCATTATCATCCCAAAATAGCCATTTGCCATCTTTGATCAAATTACCATAATCATCCAGACCTCTCACAACGCCATCAGTAAGTTTATGACCTGATGGATGGTAGGTTGTGTATTGACCCCACGGTTTTCCTTTGTCATAGTGTTTTTTCGCTGATAATAGACCATCATTATCCCAATAGGTCCAGGGACCATCTAGCCTCCCTCCTCTGACCACACCATGCGCCTGAGTATAAGCAGTTGAAAGTCCATCGATCGGTCCTGTAACAAGAAAGATACCATCTAAATGTTTATAGGCACTAATATTTCTAAAGGTCTTGTAGTCGATCTTCTTACCGAGACGTTTTTTCCCATCCCTGTCCCAGAATGCCCAGTTTCCCTTCTCTGTACCATTCTTGCTATAATAACCTTCCTCAACCTTCCTGCCATCGTTATCCCAGTAGGTCCATAATCCACTAATTCCTTCCTTTGGGACAGTCCTAATGAGTTCTGTAGACCCATGTCCTTTCCCATTCATGTAACTCCCTGCACAGAGTATCTTTCCATTCTCATAAAAGAACTTCCAACGTCCATACATTAGACCAAATCTATAGGTACCATTAACTTTCTTTGAGCCGTTGGGCCACCATTCATAATATTTTCCCCAAGCAAGTCCGTCAATGTAATTCGCTTGTTGTATGATGGTTCCAGTCTCTTTTGAGATCGCAAAAGCGACACCTGTAAAAGGGACATTGGATTCTTTATAGAACCATAATCGGTCTTTGAATACAAGGTCAGATGCGGGAACCTTCAATCCGGCATGAAGAGCAGTGACTGAAAGTGCCACAATAAGTATCGATTTCTTAAGCATAGGCAAATCTAGTGAGGATGGTGCAATTGTCAAACTTAACAAATAAGCAAACTAATTAGATGGAATACTGTCTAATTCAGTCTTCAGGAAAGAGATCGTGTCTTGGTCACTGAATGGTTGCGAGGCAATGAATGAATCAATATCCATCCCAGTCATGGCGTATGCCTCTTTCAATTTTTCAGATGCCATGGATCCATCGCCTTTCTTTTGATAAGATAATGCGATGTAAAAAAGATAGTTTTTCTTCACCTTGACCTTCTTGAAGGTTTGCAGTGCTTTTTCATGATCATCTAACCAATATTGGCAAATGGCCTCTGGGCCAAACAATAGGTCATGAGAGAATGGATCAAGACGTTTTGCACGCTCAAGTTCAGCCAGAGCCTTCTCAAATTCACCAAAGTAGATAAGCATTATAGCATATCTTGAGATGATGAATACATCACTAGGGCATAATTCCCTAGCTTTCTCAAAATGATATTTCGCCATGTCATGGTCTCTTTCAAACCACAGTTTGAGTGCTCCCATTATCCGATGTACCTCTGGCTCTGTGGGGTCTAATTCTAAAGCTAGTTTAGCAGACTCTATTGCACTTTCAAATAACTTGGGGTCTGGATCATCTTCCCAATCTGCAAGGTTACTAAGAGTGCATGCCCTCCAGGCATGGGCGCGAGCATATGAAGGCTCAGTTTCAATTGCCTTTTCAAAGAGTTCTACTGCTCTCTCCGTATTTTCCTTGATGACATTCCCTTTCTTTGCATACTCGAGTCCTTGAAGCACCAGATCATAAGAGTCCATGTTCTCAGGTCTTTTAGTTTTTATATTATTTAGAGAGTCTGCCTCAACACGACCAACGATGGTGGAAACGATCTCTTCAGCTATCTTATCCTGAACATCAAAGACCTCATCAACCAATAGGTCAAAATTATTGGACCAGATCGATTTCTCACTATCAGTTGCCACCAGATTTGCATTGATTCGCATTCTAGATCCAAGTTTCCTCACACTTCCATGAATGACATATCTTACACCTAATTCTTTGCCGATCTCTTTATATGTTTTTGATTTTTCCCTGTAAGCAAAACTTGCATGGCTTGATATAACGACCAGTTTATTATACCGGGAAAGCATGGATAGAAGGTCCTCAGAAAAACCTTCGCAGAAATACTCCTGCTCCTCATCATTACTTAGATTTTTAAAGAACATGACCGCAAGAGAGCCAGGCTCTGCATCCTTTACCACTGTCTCAATGGTCTCGGAGTCCTGGTTAAAACGTGGTGTCCCCTTATTATCAAGGACATGAAAGGCCTTGATCGGAAATTCTATGTTCTTGAGTTCTAGTTCGCCTGCATCCTCAAATGAGGCCATTATCTTACGGTTGATCATGTCAAATAGTGTCTGTGATACGCAAATTCCAGAGGGTTTTGCCGCAGCCTCCAATCGTGCAGCAATATTGACTGCATCCCCAAAAAGGTTATCATCTGAGACCATGACATCCCCAATGTTGATGCCAACTCTGAATGTCATCTGATCGGTATCAGGCTGGCCTTGATTCATGGTCTTCATTTTGGATTGAATGGCTATGGCAGCCTCTGATGCTTTTATGGGACTTGAAAATTCAGCAATGACACTATCACCAGCGCTGCCAAATATGATGCCATGATTCTCATGGATGATCTCATCAATGACAGCCCTCCGCTCATTTAGGATCTCAAGGGTCTTGACCTCATCTTCTCCCATCATTTTGCTGAATCCTACTACATCTGATGCAAAGATGGTTGTGAGTTTTCTTTCCATGATTATTATTTTAAAAGGATCATTTTTTTAGTTTCAATGAATCCACCCGATCGAATTACATAGAAATACATTCCCGCGGAAACCATTGCACCTTGGTCATTGGTCGCATCCCATTGAACTTCATGAAAACCTGGATCTTTTTCAGTTGAGACCAAGGTCTTAACATGCCTGCCAACAACATCATGGATGGCAATTGAAACAAGATCCTTTTTAGGAACCCCATATCGGATCTTCGTACTAGGATTAAAGGGATTTGGGAAGGCATCGCTGAGTGAGTATTTCACTGGGAGATCTTCATCATCAGTTCCAAGGGCATCGATCTCGATCCAGAATTCATCCTCCCAATATTCATCTTCACCTGAGAAGATATTTACATTGATAATAATGGTTGAGTCCTCATTGCAATCATGATTAATGGATGCTGCAAAAAAGTATCCACCAGATCCAACAGAATTACCAGCTTCAATATCACCCATATAAAAGGGATCCATCGAAAGAGCATCAAGACAAGCCATGCTCTCAGCCTCAAATGATACGGTAACATCTGGTGCCATTTGATCTGTGCTTTGGTTTGAGACAATGAATTCCGTGATCAATACATCACCTAAGGAGCCGTTCATGTCATCGGCCATGGAAACACTCACTGGTCCAACGCTAGTAAAATTTCCAACATCCTCATACATTGTAGTATCATTTTCATCAACATTTACAAACTCGATGTTCACACTAAAGAATGATTCAGTCTCTGGCATCCAGTCTACAGACCAAACATTATCATTGTTTTCCATTTCTTGATGGGACACATCACCGCTAATATTATCGACTATATGTGCAGTAGCTAGAAAACCATCAGATTCACCTAAAATATCAGCGCTGATCATGACACTTTCTTGGGGTAAAATAAAAGATGGCTCAACTGTCAAATTTGTCAGGCCAGAGCCAGATACATCAAATATAATGAATGTCATGCCACCTCTTTGAGCCATGTCATCTGTGGCTGAGACACCAATGACATCATATCCTATAAAGTCATTTGGTGCAGTATATTCAAATTTTCTTTTTCTCCCTCCATAAAGTTCGATATCACCACCATTATTTGGTTCACTCTCAAGATTAAACCAGAATGGGGCACCATCATCAGTAGCTGAGAACTCTCCGGTTATGGTCTGACCTAGTTCCACGCTCATCTGTTGAAAGTTAACCTCAGGGGATTGATTTGGGATGTCATCACAGACATAACTTTTTTCACCTACAAGTTTGCTATTGATCAAGAATTGCTCTGTCCAATTTCCAAGAGCGCCATCATCGGTGTCCCAGGTTCCAAAGAAATACCAAAAGGATGTAGTATAATACTCTATGCCAGCATACCAGTAGACTGAATTCCCAGGTACCCAATAGGTTTCGTCAACTAATTCTCCATCTCTATAAAATTTTCTTCTTAATGTATCAGTACTAAAAAGGTTTCTAATCCAAACGGCAGACAAATAGTCTCCTCCACGGTTGATGTGCTGCATGTCTGGAAGATTCTCGCTGACCACATAACCGAGGGTGTCCCCATTACCATTTATTGGATAGGAGGTTGTGAGATAACTCAATAGAGCCGACTCATATACACTAGTGTCTCCCACAAATGGTAGTTGATCTACCCAGCGACTAGGTCCATCACCACACTGCCCTTCCCATGGATCTTTATGAAAACCACCTGTGCCTTCCACCTCAAAATGTAAATGTGCTCCACTGGAATATCCTGAACTACCAACAAAACCAAGCGTATCTCCTATTCCTACACTATCTCCTACATCAACGGCGACTGTATTTTTCTTAAAATGCCAGTACCATCCCGATGTTCCATCAGAATGAGAAATGATAACTCCATTCGCAACAGCACCATTGATCCATGCAACCTGTCTATCAAACTCCCCATCATGGCTATAGGTAACAATTCCAGGTGCAGCTGCGATAACGGGTGTCATCATCTCATCCATGTAATAAAATCCACCTATTGTAATATCAGTGCCCTGGTGGCCATCGTAGGTCACATAGTAACAATTGTAATCAAGTATCCATCCAACTTGATTATTTTGATCTACATAATTCCAAATATGATGCTTGACACTATCATTTAAGTTCATCATGCCACCATTACCTATTGGGTCTTGAAATAAAACAGTGTCACGCATGGACTGATGGTCTACATCGATCCTATTTTCCATTACAAATGCACGTTCCTGATCAGAGATACATTTCACCTCTAACGTTTGGTCCATCCCATGTGGTCCTCCAGCGAATTGAGTATTCCTCGGCTGGCAGATAAGGATCGAACTCATTGCTAGAAAAATAAATAAACACATTCTCATCTTAGACTCCTGCATTACATAAAATCTCTATCTTAATCTCGCTATAAATTGAGATAACTCAAATAAAGTTGGCAATATTTAATCCTGAAAGAACTGCTCCTTCGATACTTCCATTGGTCTCTTGTTCCCCTGCAATGAATATGTTATCCTGTGCATGTTTTGGTTTATCGAAGTGACCTACTCTCTGACGAAGGGTTCCATGTCTTATTTCAAGATATTTTAAAAATTCATAGTCGCTCTCTCCTCCACCATAGTAGGTTTTCAATCTGGTCTGTACATTATTGATAAGATCTATTTCAGATAGATCATTTCCGATAATGGTCACGGATATCAAATGGTCTCCACTTTCCGAGTATGATCCTGAAATACATGTTGGTATCGCAATGTTGTTCACGAGATCATCACAAGGATAAAGATGAATGTATCCCCCATTGACTGGCTCGAACTTTGAAGAAAAATACAAGGTCTTTACAGCATTGTATCCATGAACAGATCTTGTAGCCAGATCACTGCTACCTCCAGTCAGTACCAATTTCTCTACTTTTAAAGAATGTCCATCATCAAACAGGATGTCCTTTTGATCTTCCAACCCGACCACCTTTTTTCCAAAAAAAACGTTTTCTCTATCTATTTTTTCCAAAAGATCGTCAGGTATTTCCTGCATGCCTCTTTCTGGCAATGATGCTAGACCAGTGTTGAACATTGAAAATACATATTTAAAGAATTTTGATGAGGTCTCAAGTTTGTTTTCAAGGAATATCCCTGAGAAAAATGGTCTGAAAAACATCTCGATCATTCTCTCTGAGAATCCTTGATCCAGGAGAAATTCATTGGTGCTCTTGTCATCTTCATTATCGAGTTCTATTCTATAGCCTCGTAGGGAGTGTTTTAGTTTGAGTACCTTGATCTTGTCACCAATGGTTGAAATATCTGAGAATAATGTTCCAAAGGCTTGACCAAGATCTCTAAGTGGGTCAGCGATCATCTGAAATGAATTGCCGTCATGGACCATCGCTCCAGGTCTAAAATGATTGAGATCTATCTTCTCCAAGTTCAATAAGGAGTTTGTGGCCTCATACGCTGTATTGTATACTTGAAAACCAAGGTCAAAAATAAAACCATCCTCTTTGATGGATCCTACTTTTCCTCCTACCCTCTCTGACCCTTCTACCAGTAGGAATTGTTTATCATTTTTCTGGCACTCCAAAGCACAAGCCAGACCAGAAAGGCCTGCCCCTACAATGAGGGTATCAATCCTGGATGGTATTTCATTCATGACAATGAACTAAACCAGAGAAGGGCAAGGAAGACCAATGCACCGATCAATATCATCACATATCCCGTAGATTGGTGTAGAAGTAAATACTGAGACGTGTCTACCCACTGCCAAGACTGTCCATCACGAAATCGAACACTTGGATCGGGCCAGATATTGACTGGTGGATCCATCCCAAAGATCATCCTGTAACTCTCTAAGGTCTTGGTATACCAATCATTGAACTTATCACTTTCCTTGATACCTCCCTTGGTCGGTCCATGGTGAGGTTCAAAGGGCATGTGCCGTGCAAATTCTTCCCAATAGTGGCGAGTATATATTAGATGTAAATGCCATGCCTGATCCACCTCGATGGAAGGAGTGACCGGATGTCCAGCAGTGCTCATCAGGTAAAGAAATCGCTTATACTCCTCGATCACATCCAAGGCAAACCAGTGTGCCCATCCATTCTCTCGGGCGAGGCGCTTTGAAAAGGTCAATGAATGACTGTTATCATCGAAAATGAGCCCATTGATCCTCAACCAAACGGGATCTCGGGCATAATCACTTGCATGACTATCCTCCGCCACAGCCGCCACAACCTCCGCAACCACTACAGCCTCCGCAGCCACTACTGTCTCCTCCGGATGCACTATCAAAACCGGCGTCTACACCATCAAATGAATCAAAGGCACTGACACTATTAAAATCGGTAGAGACCGCATCCAGACTACCCATGTCCTCCGCATTCACATCATTGAGGCTATCTCCATGACCATCACCCCAGTATAGAAAACCACTATCATCATGCTTTTGTTTATCTATGCCTTTTAGGTCTTCCTCAAAGGTCTTTAACTGGCCAATGTCATACCCATCCATGAGCATTAGATTGGCACCACATGCTGCCATGAAGGCCTTCGCACGGGGAGGGTCATTGGCCACCCATTCAGATAGGTTATTTTTGCCCATGGATAATATTTCTTTGATCTTGGTCTTTACTTTGATCCCCTTATCTGTGAGTTCTTTATTCTTTTTGGAAAAAATATTGAAGAACTTCCTCTCTTCAGTGATATTCAAGAGACCAGACTGACACTGCATGTTCAATAAAAGTTCATGATAATCATTATAGTCATATTGTTCAAAGATCTTTTGGATGAGTTCAACAAGTTCGACCTCATCGTGCTCACCCATTACTGAGCAAAATATCTTCTCATGGGGCTTTAAATTCAGATCATTGAAATGCTCTCCCTTTGATACATAGGTCTTTTTCACTACCTTTTTAAATACAGTACCCTCTGTGACCTCTCTTACCTCTGAACTTAAAGTTCTTTTATAGAGTAAATTGACCAAGCTGTATTTCATCAAGGTCTTTCCATCCTTTTTTTCAATGTCCAAAAGAAGACATGACTCTGATGGTGTCAACTCTAATCTATCCACTGATCTATCCTTTGAGTCT
>Ga0208764_10001952_pt1 | contig 13068 bp, 14 predicted proteins | sample ETNtaG_18_FD_185762 | JGI IMG/M metagenome (GOLD analysis project Ga0208764, IMG submission 185762) | Marine microbial and viral communities from oxygen minimum zone, Eastern Pacific Ocean - ETNP201302SV91 (SPAdes) (version 2) | ecosystem: Environmental > Aquatic > Marine > Oceanic ... | reverse complement strand
TCCTTATTCATACTTATTAATTCAATATTTGGAATAATTGGTCAGCTGACAAAAAATGATGTTCTAGTTGAAATACCAAGTTATGTGTATTTATTCATATCTGTATTGATAGGTGGACAAATTGGAAATTTTTTAAATATTAAAATTTTTCCAACTCGAATTTTAACTTTAATTACAGCGTTTTTAGTTATTTTTGTTGCTATTAGAATGGGTTTTAAACTTAGCACATCTATATAATAAAATATCTTTATTTATAAGAAAGATTTAAGTATTAAATTAAAAATAAAAACTTATGCTTGTAAAACAAATTAAAAATAAATCTAAGATCATTATAACTTATCTAGTTTTGTTTTTTGCTTTTGATATTCTTTATAGTAATTTTATTTATAAAGAAAATTTAAAATACAATTGCTATAAATATTCCAAAAACTTTCACTATTTGCAGAAAAATTGTAAAGCAAAAGAGAAATGGATTAAAAATGCTGTAGCTTACAATGTTTTTACTGATGATGATGGATTTAGATTTCAAGGAAAAGATAGTAAAAAAAAAACAAGTAATATAGCTGTATTCCTAGGAGATTCCTTTACTTATGGTATGGGATTAGAATATGAAGAAACCTTTGTTGGTATTATTGATAAAAAAAAAGAAAATTATCTTATTAAGAATTTAGGAGTTCAAGGTTACAGCCCATCTGTTTATTTATATCAACTCACAAAATTAAAAAAAGAAAATATTTTACCAAGAAAAATTTTTGTAGTACTTGACTTATCTGATGTTTTTGAGGAGGCATCAATATGGAAGAATGATAATAGTTTCGAGCACCCAGTTTTGATAAAAGAGAGAAGTTTAGAAGAAATTGATTCAAAAATTTCTTTTAAAGAAAAAAATTTTAAAGCTTCTAGGTTTATAGCAAGAAAAATTAATAATTTTTTTAGAAAAATTAGAATAATGAATTCCAAGAAACTAAAATCTAAAAAAATTCCTGGTAATTCTTATTGGGGGAATTTTATACATACTGATTTATCTGATACAGATCAAATGCTATGGAACCCAATTGGTTTTTCTGAGGCTTTAAAAAAAATAGAAATAAATTTTATAAAAATGTCAGAAATCACCAAAGATATAAACGCCGAGTTATATATAATTATTTATCCATGGCCAGATACACTTTATAAAGGACAATCAAAGTTTAATTGGGAAAAATATTCATCTAATTTATGTAGTTTGTCAAAATGTAAAAAATTAATAAGCTTGTTCCCAGAGTTCCAAGATATTATGAATAATCATGACAACTGGTTAACAAAAATATTTATAGCTGGAGATTTGCACATAACTCCTTTTGGGCAAAAAGTTATTGCGAAAAAAATTTTAGAAGAAGGTTTTAATAAATAAAATAAATCATCATTATTTACAATTAGGCATTAAAATAATAAAGTTAGAAATGAATCAAAAAGACCATCTTTATAGCCTGGATTTACTGAGAGGATTTAGTGGTTATGGCGTAGCATTTTGCCATTTACATGCGTTTATTTATAACAATTCACATCTTGAATATCTTTCTTTATTGTTTGTAGAATTTTTTTTTATTTTAAGTGGTTTCGTTCTTTATCCACAACTAATGCAAGTTTTAAATAATAAAAAGAATCTCTTAATTTTTTATAAGCGAAGATGGATCAGAACTTTACCTCTTTATTTCATTGTTTTAATAATGGTAGCTTCAATATTTAATGATGAGTTTGGTAGTGATTTTTTTAAATATTTTTTATTTATTCAAAAAACTTTACCTAATTTTCTAGCAAACGATTATTACCCAGTTGCCTGGTCTCTTTCTATAGAAGAATTTTTTTATCTTATATTTCCTTTGATTATAATATTTATTGGTAAAAAAGATTTTATAAAAAAAATAATTATTTTTTTTATTTTTTTAATATTAATTAAGTTATTTTTTGCCACAAAAGTTGATTCAAACTTTTTTAGAACTGGAACTTTGTTTAGATTTGATGCAATTCTTTTAGGTTTTCTTTTAAGATTTTTTTATGACACAATATTTAAATATAAATTTCTTTCAGCTTTATTTTTAACAATATTCCTGTTTGTGTTTTATTATTCTGAAAGCTATGTTTTAACCAATAGCGAAGATTATATAATAAAAGTAGCATTCATTTTTTTACTTCAAATAATAAGTTTATTAACCTTAAATGCATTTATTTTATTTGAACCTCTAATGAGAATAGGTTTTATTAAAAATTTTTCTATTATGGTGTCTAAACAGACATATTCAGTTTATTTAATACATATAATTTTTATTTATTTGTTAGAAAAAGCTCAACTAGATTTTTATATTACTGTTTTCACCTATATTTTATTATTGTTTGTTTCATCTAGTTTAATTTATAAGTTTATTGAAAAACCTCTATTGAAATTAAGACCAAAATTACAGTAATGTATTTATTATGAGAAAATTAACTAATTTAATTAAAGCTGCTCTAAATAATAAAGATCAGTGGTTAATTCCTGCTATTGTTATTTTAATTATATATTTAATTATTCATTTCTTTTTATCTACAGAAGGCTTTAGGCCGTTTGGATACAAAATTTTTTAATAATAATTTCATTAAATTTTTTAATACTCGATTGAAACAAAATTGAAAAATGTTATAAACTAATACTAGTTAAAGGCGGGATAGCTCAGTTGGTTAGAGCGCAGGACTCATAAGCCTGAGGTCAGTGGTTCGATTCCACTTCCCGCTACCATTGTTTGATCTTTTTATTTGATAAGATTTTTTTTCAATTTTTTCAAATTCATTGATGAGTTGAGTGGAAAATTTAATCCTTTAATGTTTTTAGCTTTCATTTTTCTGATATTAGGGTTTTCTTTTCTTACAAAATTATAAACTGTCTGTGAAGGTCCACCTAGATTAATAACACCTTTTTTATTTATTAGTTTTAAAAAAATCTTTGCAAGGTCCTTATGATATATAAAATTTGTCAATACATCACTAAAGGCATAATCATGAGGGAAGGGCTTCTCAGTCATTGATACTCGTAAGATTAGTGAATTTTTATACATTTGCACAGCGCTTTCTCCTCCTAATTTAGACCAAGCATAATTATTAATTGGAAGCAGTGGATCAGTTTCTTTATAGTTTCCTTTTTTTCCAGGATAAACATAACTAGTAGAAAAATAAATTAATTTTACTTTATGTTTTGAACAAGCTATTACGACATTTGATGTACCAATGATATTTAAACTAATGCTTTTTTTAATATCAGTATCATGCTCTGACATTGGTCTTGATAAGCCAGCTAGGTGAATAAAAATTTTAGGCTTATTTTTTTTAATATAATTTTCAATAGATTTTAAACTTAGAATATTTAGTTTTCTTTTAGATGGAAAAGCATATTTATTTTTAGAATAAATTTTTAGATTCTTGCCAAACCTTCCGCTACCGCCAGTCACAACAATTTTAATCTTACTTGTTATCATAAATTCTTACCATTTTTTTTTAACAAAAAATAAAGTTTAATAATTTTGAGACTTATAATCCTTAAGTATTTTTCTAGCATAGGGATTATTCTTAATATCGTATCTTGTAAAATGTGGCTCTGACAAAGTTTTCTTATCTTTAATATTTGAATAGTAAAATGCCGAAAAAACATTTCTATAAATGTTTTTAGGACAGGTAACTGGAATTGGTTGTCCATGAAAGCTATTAGATGTAGTATTAAATATTACAACTCTATTAAATTTTGGGCTTATTTCTTTAATTTTTTTTTTTTTATTATTAGTCCACAATTCTAAATTTCCTCCCCATTTTTTATTCCAATTAGGCGTCAGATAAAAAAGAACGTTTATTCGCCTCCAAGATTGCAATTTATGGTGATAATTAAAATCTGCATGAATATTTAAAAAACCTCCAGAACCAGTTGTCATGGCTCCTCCACCTATAAAGTAGGGATCTGGAATAATAGATTCTATACCAGTTAGTGATTCTAAAAATAATAAAAACTTTCTTGAGTTAATGAGCATAGAAAAAATTTTTAGATTTTTTTTGAACAAGGAGGAATCCTCTAAAAAATACCTTATGACATTTTTATTTTTATGACTTTTCCAATTTTTGTCGATTTTATTTATTTTTGGATATTCTTTTGAAAGCATAAAAGCCAGATCTTTTGGAAGAAAGTTATCAAAACAAATGTGAGGATAGGGTTTATTTCTTAGATAACTTTTTTTATTATCTTTTGCTAATTTGAGATATTTTTTGTTATCAAATATTTTTATTAATTTTTCCATTAGTTGTTTTTAATTTATATATTAACAAGAAAAGTCAGTATAGTATTATATTAAAATTTACCGATATGAGATATCCATTTTCCACCTTTTTTTACAAAAAGTTTTTCTTTGTTAAGTATTTCTTTTTTATGATTCCATGCACATAGAATTGCCACATCACGATAATTTTTTCTAAAATGCTCTATTGAAACAACTGGTATATGGGCGCCTGGTGAAAATTTTCCAATTTTTTCTTTAGTAGAGTCAGCTATATAATCAATATGGTTATGGTTTAGCTTGCAAAAATTGAATACTGTTGTACTTTTTGCCGAAGCTGCATACCCACATATTTTTAATCCCTTTTTTTTAAAATTTAAGATTTTGTTTATAAAATCATTTTTTGATTTTATACACTTCTTTTTAAATTTTATACAAGACTTTATTGAGTGCAAATTTTGTTTTTTTTCTCTCATAATTAATTTTTTTATTTGTGGTTCAATTTTTTTACTGCCACTTCTTGCTATTACATACCTCATAGAGCCACCATGAGTCTTTTGAGGAATTGCATCAATTAAATCAAAACCCTTGCTTTTAAAAATATTTTTAACAGAGTGTATAGAAAACATATAAATATGAGCGTCATAAATTTGATCATAAGAAATTTTTTTAAACATAGACCCCAAGTATGGCTCTTCAAAAATAAAAACTCCATCTGCTGAAAGAGTATAATCAATACTTTTAATTAAATCATTTAAATCTGGAATATGGCAAATAACATTAGCAGCGCAAATAAGATTTATTTTTGATTTCATATTTTTAAATTTAGAAACTTCTTTATATGAAAAGAATTTATTGATAACTTTTAATTTTATTTTTTTCGAAAAGTTTGCAACATTTCTCGATGGCTCAAATCCTGTACAATCAATGCCATTTTTTTTAAAATTGACAAGCATTGTTCCATCATTAGAGCCTATTTCAATACATTTAGAATTTTTTTTAATATATTTTTTTGTGAACATCCAGTTGAAATACTCTTTAAAATGTTTAGTCATATAAAGTGATTTTCCGGTAAAGAACGGATAATCATTATTAAATATTTTAGGAGGTTTAGGATAATCATTAACTTGGAATAAATAGTTTTTTTTACAAAAACCAACTTCTAATTTATAAAAAAATTCTTTTTTAAAATTTTTTTTTTTTAAAAAGCCATTAGCCATTGGCATCTTTCCGAATGACATAAACGGTTTAATTTTTTTTTTTGTTACCTTACATCTCATCTATAAATATTTCGCTACTTGTTATATCATGAAATACAATTGGCCAAATCAATGGATTAGTATATTTTTGAAACCAAAAAGATTGAAATCTTTCAATTAAAAAACCATAGATTCTTTTCAACCCATATTCTTGACCCTCAAATCCAAATAATTTTTCACATCTTTTCATCCAAGGAAATACAGTATTATAATAATCATTCATTATTTTTTTTGAGTTACAAAAAAACATGCTACTTCTATTATAAAAATTTCTGTTTCTTGTAAATTCTCTAAAATCCTCTCTATCTTCCTCTTCTAATAGATTAATCGCTAAATCTAAATTTCCGTAACCATGGAATGAGTCAAAATGGTGCTTTATATTCCAATTTTCTTTAAATATTAATTTTGGATTACTAACTAAAGATCTTAAACCATGTTTTAGTATTTTTGAAAATTTCCAATTTAAGAAAATATTTTGCCCAACAATTGTTTTATGATTTTCCCACTCATTAGGAATTTTTGATAAAAAATCATTTAAATGATTTATTTCAAATTTATCAATTTTGTTTGACCAGAATCTTCTGTACGCACAAAAACCTAGCCATTCCCCATCTTTTAATTTTTCAAATTGATTTTTCCATAACCAATAATGAAATGTATATTCACCATAATATGGATTTTTTTCAGAGATATGGTCTCCAGAATTATCCTGTAACCATTCTTCATTAAAATTATTTTCCCCTAAACCTACAGGGATATAATTTAACTTTTTAATTTTATTTAAGTTTGAATTATTTATATCAATACAAAAAATTTTCATTTTTTAAGACTTTTCAAAAATTCTTTTATAGAAATATTGTTTTTATCTTTTTTTGAAATTATAATTTTTTTTTTACCCCAATTAATATTTAATTTTTTGTCATTCCAGGAAATTCCTACCTCATCTTTTTTTGACCTATAATTATCATTACTGTAGAGAACTACATTTTCACTACCTAATCCTAAAAAACCATGAGCGAAACCCCTTGGTATCATTAGAGATTTGGAATTTTTTTCAGAGAGTTCTATTTTAAAATATTTCCCAAAAGTTTTTGAATGAGGTCTTAAATCCGCAACTACATCTAAGATTTTACCTTTTAATACAGAAACAAATTTAGCTTGGCTATTTTTCTTTTGCAAATGCAAACCTCTTAAAACATTTTTTTTTGATTTTGAGATACACCAAAATATAGGCTTATATTTACTAAATAATTTTCCTCTATATATTTCTCTAAAAAAGCCTCTATTATCATAATAGGTAATACCATAGACAATTTTAAGTCCTTTAAATTTTGTTTTTAATATTTTCATTTAATTAAATTTTTTAAATAAACAGAATAATTACATTTGCCATAAAAATTTATAGCTAGATTTATGTGTTTATTAGATATCCATCTATTTCCTAAAGCTATTTCCTCTAAGCAGGCAATTTTCAGCCCTTGTCTATTTTCTATAGCAGAAACAAATGAAGAAGCATTGTAGAAGTCACTAATAGATCCAGTATCCAACCACGCACCTCCACGACCTATAAATTGAGCGTTCAATTTTCCTCTTCTTCTGTAATTATTTAATAAATCAACTATTTCAGTTTCTTTTCTTTTCGAAGGCTTTAATAATTTACTGTATTTAACAACTTTATTGTCAAAAAAATATAGACCTGTAATTGCAAAGTTAGATATATATTTTTTTGGTTTTTCAACAATCTTAGAAATACTATTTTTTTTATTCATTTGAGCGACCCCGTATAAAGAAGGATTGCTCACTGGATGAAGAAATACTTTAGCTCCATTATTTAATTTTGTACATTCTTTTAATTTTTTTGTTAAATTTTGACCATAAAAGAAATTATCTCCAAGAATTAAGGCAACATTACTTTTTCCAATAAATTTTTCACCAATTACAAAAGCTTCTGGTAAACCGTTGGGTTTTTTTTGTTCTTGATAGGTAATTTTTATTCCTAAATTTTTAGGACAAGGTAAAGCTTTTCTAAATTGAGATATTTGTCCTCTATTAACTATAATTAAAATATCTTTTATCCCAGCTAACATTAAAATAGATAACGGGTAAAAAATTAATGGTTTATCATAAATTGGTAGGAGTTGTTTATTAATGGCTTTAGTTAATGGACTCATTCTTTTTCCATAACCCCCAGCCAAAATAATTCCTTTTTTTATCATATGTTTAATCCTAGTCTTTTAGAAAAAAGCTTTTTAGAAACACTTGTAAAGAATTTTTGATTAGATAGATACCAATTAAAAGTTTGTAAAAGACCATCTTTTAATAAAATTTTAGATTTCCATTTTAATTCTTTATTAATTTTTTTATTATCAAGCGCATATCTTATATCGTGACCAGGCCTATCCTTGACAAATTTTATTTTCACTTTTTTACCAACTTTAAATGAGCTTTTTTTTACCAGTTTTATCAATTTTTTTGTTAAATCTATATTCTTAATATTTTGATTTGAGCCAACATTATAATTTTCTCCCAATTTTCCTTTTAAAAAAATTAGCAACAACGCTTCACAGTGGTCTTGAACATGTATCCATTCTCTAGAATTATTACCTTTACCATAAATTGGTAAATTTTTATTATTCATAATATTAAAAATTAACTTTGGTAATAATTTCTCAGGAAATTGATTAGGTCCATAATTATTGCAACAGTTTGTTATAATTGCAGGTAAATTATAAGTTCTAATATAAGCTTTTATCAAATGGTCTGCGCTTGCCTTTGAAGCTGAATAAGGGGAACTAGGATTATAGGGATAATTTTCATTTGATCTACCCCTAATCATATCTCCGTAAACTTCATCGGTAGAAATATGAATTAATTTGATTTTTCTTTTATACTTTTTTTTATAAATTAAAATTGACTCAAGCAAATTGTATACACCAAGTATATTGCTATTTATAAAATCTTTAGGGTCATCTATTGATCTATCAACATGAGTTTCTGCTGCTAAATTAAAAATGCCAATAGGTTTATATCTATTGAGCAATTGAGTAATTTTTTTTCTATTATTTATGTCAGTTTTTATAAAAGTATATTTTTTTTTATTTTTTAAATCTCTAATGTTATAGGGATTTGAAGAATAACTAACTTTATCTACAATTATTACAAAATACTTTTTTTTAATTAAGTGCTTAACAAGATTACTTCCTATAAATCCTAATCCCCCTGTTACAACGACTTTTTTCATAGTTTGTTTTACAAAAAAGGTATGATCTTATAAATATAATAACTAAAGTAAGAGTATAAAATAAATTATGTTTAAATAATGTCAATTAAAGATATAACAATTGTTATTGCTACTTTTCGAAGCGATAAAAGACTGGCTGAATGTCTAAACTCAATTGACAGAAACTGTTCTGTTATAGTTGTAGAAAATTCAAATAATGCAAATATTAAAAACGAAATTGAAAGAAAATTCGACAATGTTAAATTTATATTAACTGGGGATAACCTTGGTTATGGTAAAGCTAACAATATAGGATTACAAAATGTTAAAACAAAATATGCATTAATATTAAACCCTGATACAATTTTGTTTGATAATACGTTGGAAAATTTTATTGTAGCAACGAAGGAAATGCCAAACTTTGCAATCATGGCCCCAAGCGAGCAAAATATTATTGCAAAAGAAAAGGAAAATTTACCTAAAAGAGACGTCAAATCTGTAAAAGGTTTTGCAATGTTTTTAAACATGAAAGAATTTACAGAAATTGGTTTTTTTGATGAAAGATTTTTTTTATATTTTGAGGATATTGACTTATGCAGAAGGATAAAAAGTAAAAATAAAAAGATTTATTTAATATCATCTATAAGAATTAAACATGAAGGAGCTAGCTCTTCTGACATTTTAATAAACGATGAACGTGAATTAACAAGAAATTGGCACTGGATGTGGTCATCTTTCATATATCATAAAAAATATAAAGGCTTTTTAATTTCATTATTAATTATTTTACCCAAACTGTTTTCATCTATTTTCAAAATACTTATTTATAAATTACTCAAGAATAAGAAAAAAAAAGAAATATATTATCATAGGTACTCAGGTATAATTAATGCAATAATTGGTAAAAAATCTTGGCACAGACCTAAAGTCTAAGTTATTTGTTTATAAAGAAATTATTTTATTAAATAAGTTAAAATGTTGATTTATGGAAATTAAAAATATACATAAAATACAATGACACAAAAAAGAAGTAAAATTTTAATTACTGGAGGAGCAGGATTTGTTGGAACAAATTTAATTAAATTATTATTAAAAAAAACAAAATACAAAATTATCAGTATTGATAATTACTCCTCAGGCAGTAAAAAAAATCATATAAGAAATAAAAGAGTAAAGTATATAAATGGGAACACAAAAGATATATTTCGAATTATTAAAAACTCAAATGAAATTAATTCTGTTTTTCATTTCGGAGAATTTGCAAGAATTTATCAAAGCTTTATAAAAATGAATGAGTGTATTGATTCCAATTCTCTCGGCACCAATGCTGTTTTTAATTTTTGTTTAAAAAATAAAATAAAGTTAATTTATTCAGCTACCTCTGCTTCATTAGGCAACAAAGGGGATGATAAAAATTTATCTCCATACGCTTTTACAAAAGCAAAAAATTTAGAGTTATTAGAAAATTTAAAAAAGTGGTTCAAATTTAAATATGAGGTAATTTATTTTTATAATGTCTATGGCCCATATCAAATAGACAAAGGTCAAATGGCGACTGTGATTGGTATTTTTGAAAACCATTATAAAATAAGAAAACCATTACCTGTAGTTAGACCTGGAAATCAAACAAGGAGATTTACGCACATAAACGATACAGTTGAAATATGTTATTTTGCCTGGAAAAAAAACTTATGTAGACACTATAGTATTGCTCATAGGAAAAGTTATTCAATTTTAAAAGTGGCAAAAATGTTTAAATCAAAAATAAAGTATTTGCCTAAAAGGCCTGGCGAAAGATACGTCTCTTCACTGATTAATAAAAATCTTTCAAATAAAGTACATAGACATTTTGGAAAAATTGCTCTTAATAACTATATAAGAAATTTTTTAAAAGAAAATAATTAATGACCTGGAAAGTTGATTAAGGAAATAGTTTTGTAGTTTTTTTTTTCTAATAAATCCTTGCCTCCCAGATCGAATAAATTGATTACAAAAACAAAAGAAGCTACTTTGCCACCAGACTTTTCTACTAATTTTGAAGCTGCTTCAGCAGTTCCGCCAGTTGCAATTAAATCATCTATAATAATTACTTTATCATTTTTAGAAATAGAATCTTTGTGAATTTCTAAAGTAGCTTTTCCATATTCTAATTCAAAATCGACAGAATATTTTTCGGCAGGAAGCTTATTTTTTTTTCTCATTAAAACAAGAGGTTTAGATAAATTGAATGATAGGGGCGCAGCAAATACGAAACCTCTAGATTCAATTGATGCGATTTTATCAAAATCTAATTTATCTAATATATTTGTCATTTGATTTATAGTCTCTTTGAAAGCTTCTTCGTTTTTTATTAATGTTGTTATATCTCTGAATAAGATACCTTTTTTAGGGTAATCTTGTATTGAACGTATATATTTTTTTAAATCCATTTTTTTGCTTCAAAGTTAATAAAAAAGATCATATTAATTATAATAATTTATGACAAAAAACAAACTAGCAATAATAGGAGGAAGTGGGCTCTATGAAATTGAAGGAATAGAAAGTCCAAAGTGGAAAGCAATAACAACTCCATGGGGAAAACCATCTGATGAAATATTAAATTTTAAATATAAAGGAAAAGAAGTTTGTTTTTTGCCACGCCATGCGCGAGGACATAAAATTTCACCATCAAATATAAACTTTAGAGCTAACATAGATGCTTTAAAACAATTAGGTGTTAGTGATATTATTTCAGTATCAGCAGTTGGTTCATTAAAAGAAGACTTGCCACCAGGAAAATTTGTATTAGTCGATCAATTCATAGATAGAACTTTTGCTAGAAAAAAAACTTTTTTTGATGAAGATATTGTTGCTCATGTATCTATGGCTCACCCAACATCTAACGGTCTAATGAATGCTTGTGAAGATGCTATAAAAAAAGAAAAAATAGATTATCAGAGAGGTGGTACTTATATAGTCATGGAAGGACCTCAATTTTCAACTTTAGCAGAATCTAATCTATACCGATCATGGAAGGCTGATGTTATTGGAATGACAAATATGCCTGAAGCAAAGTTAGCAAGAGAAGCAGAGATTAGATACGCTTCAGTATCAATGGTTACGGATTATGATTGTTGGCACCCAGACCATGAAAACGTAGATGTTCAAACAGTGATTAAAGTTTTATTAGGTAATGCTGCTAAAGCTAAAAATATGGTTAAAAACATTATTGAAAACTTTGAAAATCATATAGATCCAAAAGATCCCACTAACAATTGTTTAGATGTGGCAATTATAACAGCTCCAGAAAAAAGAACTAAAAAAACAATTAAAAAATTAAAAACAGTAGCAGGAAGAGTATTAAATAAATGAAAATAGAAGGAAAAGAATATCGTACAATTTGGTTTGATGAAAAAAATCAAACTGTAAAAATTATTGATCAAACAAAACTTCCTCACCAATTTATAATTAAAGATCTAAAAACAGTGAAAAATGCAATTAATGCCATTAAAGTTATGGAGGTTAGAGGGGCACCTCTTATAGGTGGAACAGCTGCTTACGGAATTGTTTTAGCTATTATGGAGAAAAATGATCCTAATTTTATTAAAAAAAGTTCAGAAGATTTAATTCAATCAAGACCCACAGCTATTAATCTAAAATGGGCTGTAGACCGAATGATGAAAAAATTATCAGGAGTTAATAATAACGAGCTATTAAAAGTAGCGTTATCTGAAGCCAAGACAATTTGTGATGAAGATGTGAAATTTTCTGAAAATATTGGATTAAATGGTTTAAAAATTATTGAAGAAATTTATAATAAAAAGAAAGATAAAGTAAATATATTAACCCATTGTAACGCAGGTTGGCTTGCAACAATTAATTGGGGAACCGCAACATCTCCGATTTATCACGCACATAAAAAAGGAATTCCCGTTCATGTTTGGGTTGACGAAACAAGACCACGAAATCAAGGTGCTAATTTAACTTCTTATGAATTAAATGAAGAAGAAGTTCCAAACACAATCATTGCAGATAATACCGGAGGAATACTAATGCAAAGAGGTGAGGTGGATATGTGTATTGTTGGAACTGATAGAACTTTATCGACAGGAGATGTTTGTAATAAGATTGGCACTTATTTAAAAGCTTTAGCAGCTCATGATAATAAAGTTCCTTTTTATGTAGCGTTACCAAGCTCAACTATAGATTGGGATATAAAAAATTTTAAAGATATTCCAATAGAGGAAAGAAATTCGGAAGAATTAACTCATGTAGAAGGATTAGATAAAGATAAGAAATTTCAAAAAATATTAATTTATCCTCAGAAAAGTAAAGCAAT
>Ga0208764_10001949_pt1 | contig 13079 bp, 8 predicted proteins | sample ETNtaG_18_FD_185762 | JGI IMG/M metagenome (GOLD analysis project Ga0208764, IMG submission 185762) | Marine microbial and viral communities from oxygen minimum zone, Eastern Pacific Ocean - ETNP201302SV91 (SPAdes) (version 2) | ecosystem: Environmental > Aquatic > Marine > Oceanic ... | reverse complement strand
ATCCACCAGTATTATTTGCAATAGCTTTTGTATCAACTTTTATAACTGGTGGTTTAACTGGTTTAATTCTGGGAGATAGTGCATTAGATATCAATGTTCATGACACTTACTTTGTAGTTGCTCACTTCCATTTGGTTATGGGAATTTCTGCATTGTATGGAATGCTTGCAGGAATTTATCATTGGTTCCCAATGATGTTTGGACGAATGATGAATAAAAATCTAGGCTATATACACTTTTGGGTAACAGCAATTTGTGCTTATGGAATATTTTTCCCAATGCATTTTATTGGAATGGCAGGATTGCCTAGAAGATATTATACTAATTCAAACTTTCCATTATTTGATGATTTAGCAGACACTAATACAATAATTACTGTATTTGCAATAATTGGAGCATTAATACAAATAGTTTTCTTATATAATTTTTTACATAGTATATTCTATGGAAAAAAATCTCCTCAAAATCCATGGAATTCTACTACTCTAGAATGGACAGCATCAATGAAGCATATTCATGGGAATTGGAAAGGTAAAATACCAGAAGTTCACAGATGGCCATATGATTATAGTAAGCCTGGATATAAAGAAGATTTTGTGCCTCAACACATCCCACTTAAAAAAGGAGAAGAAGAGTATTAAAAAGATTTTTTTCATACATTGTAGTTATGAACGAAAATTTGGACCCTTCTGCTATTAATTTATCTACTGAAGAGAAGGAATTTGAGAATAATTTAAGACCTAGTTCTTTTGATGATTTCAGCGGTCAGGATCAAGTTATTGAAAATTTGAAAATTTTTGTTCAAGCCTCAAATCAAAGAGGTGATGCACTAGATCATACTTTATTTCACGGCCCTCCAGGACTTGGAAAAACTACTCTAGCCCATATTTTAGCTCATGAACTTGAAGTAGCAGTTAAAGTAACATCAGGCCCTGTTTTAGATAAGCCAGCTGATTTAGCAGGACTATTAACTAATCTTGAAGAAAGAGATGTTTTATTTATTGACGAGATTCATAGATTAAGCCCAGTAGTTGAAGAATATTTATATTCTGCTATGGAAGATTATAAGATTGATATTATGATAGAGTCTGGCCCAAATGCAAGATCTGTAGAACTTAATTTAAATCCTTTCACGCTAGTAGGAGCAACAACAAGATCAGGACTATTAACTGCTCCAATGCGAGCTAGATTTGGAATTAGTAATAGACTTGAATATTATTCTGCAGAACTGTTATCTACTATAATTGAAAGGAGTTCAAAAATATTGGATGTGAAAATTTCAATGGAAGCGGCAATAGAAATTGCAGGAAGAAGTAGAGGTACTCCAAGAATTGCTAATTCTTTGCTTAGAAGAGTAAGAGATTTTGCTCAAATTAAAGGTGATGGAACCATTGATATTGCTATAACTAAAAGCAGTTTAAAGGCTCTTAATGTTGATATTAATGGTCTTGATGAAATGGACAATAAAATATTATCTACTATTATAGATAAATTCGGAGGAGGTCCTGTAGGCATTACTACCTTATCTACTGCCGTAAGTGAAAACTCTGAAACCATTGAGGAAGTTTATGAACCTTTTTTGATTCAGCAAGGCTTTATAATGAGAACGCCTAGAGGACGTCAAGTCACAGAATTGGGATATAAGCATTTAGGTAAAACTCCAAAAACTGGTCAAAAAGGATTATTCTAAAAACCTAATTTTTCAATAGTTGAAAAATAAAATTCGTTACACAGAATTAATAAAAAATGAAGCCAAAAGATTAGGCTTTATCTCTTGTGGAATAAGCAAGGCAGAATTTTTAGAGAATGAAGCTCCAAGATTAGAAAAGTGGTTAAAGTCTAATATGCATGGAGAAATGAAATACATGGAAAATTATTTTGACAAACGACTAGATCCTACAAAGCTTGTAGAAGGAGCTAAAAGTATAGTTTCACTTGCATATAACTATTACCCAAATAATTTTCAAAAAGAAGGTGTTCCAAAAGTTTCTAAATATGCTTACGGCAAAGATTACCACTATGTTATAAAAGAAAAATTAAAACAACTATTGTCATATATAAAAGAAGAAGTAGGAGAGGTCTATGGAAGAGTTTTTGTTGATTCAGCGCCTATTTTAGAAAAAGCATGGGCGTCAAAAAGCGGTATAGGCTGGGTTGGAAAAAATTCAAATTTAATTACAAAGCAAGTAGGCTCATATTATTTTTTAGCAGAGATAATAATTGACTTAGATCTTGATTATGATACAATTGAGACTGACCATTGCGGAGAGTGCAGAGCATGCATAGACTCATGTCCTACAGAGGCAATAGTAGAGCCATATGTAGTTGATGGAAGTAAATGTATTTCATATTTTACAATTGAATTAAAAGAGAATATTCCTAATGAATTTAAAGGGAAATTTAATGACTGGATATTTGGATGTGATATATGTCAGGATGTTTGCCCTTGGAACAAATTTTCTAAACCACATAAAGAGCCCTTGTTTAATCCTAGTTCTAAAACAATGGATATGAGCGAAAAGCAATGGCAAGAGATTACTGAAGAAACCTTTAATAAAATTTTTAAAAACTCCCCATTAAAAAGAGCGGGCTATAATGGTTTAAAAAGAAATTTGAATTTTATTAAATAAGAATATATATGTTACGCAGATTTAATAAATGTGTATATAATTTTAGTAAATTTGAATTTGTAAATTACTCTTATGATAACTCATGTAAAAGGAAGGTTAGTTGAAAAAGCTCCAACAAGTGTGATAATTGAATGTAATGGAATAGGTTACTTAATAAATATTTCCCTACATACTTTTTCTCAAATTCCAGATAATGAAAATTTAAAGCTATTTACACATCTTCAAATTAAAGAAGATTCCCATACTCTTTATGGTTTCTTTACAATAAAAGAAAGAGAAATCTTTAGACTTTTAATTTCTGTTAATGGAATTGGATCAAGTATAGCTAGAACTATGTTGTCATCAATTTCTCCTGATCAAATCATTGAAGCTATTTCAAGAGAAAATGTTTCGTTAATACAGTCTGTTAAGGGAATTGGATCAAAAACTGCTCAAAGGGTAATTATAGATCTTCGTGATAAAATTTTAAAAGTCTATGATTTAGACGAAGGATTTGCTTCTGTGAACAATACTAATAGAGAAGAAGCGTTATCTGCATTAGAAGTCTTAGGAATTAATAAAAAGTCATCTGAAAGACTGGTGGACAAAATTGTAATAGAAAACCCAGAAATTTCAGTTGAAAGTATTATTAAAGAGACTTTAAAAAATTTGTAACAAATTTGAATAAAATTACTTATAGTTTAATGAAAACAAGATTTTCTAGGCTTTTTTTATGTTTAGTTTTTTATAGTAGTTTTTTGATTTCTCAAGAGGCAACCAACTCTTCTATTCAAGATTCAATAGCTAATGCAGAAGGTGTTTCATTTGGTAAATTAAATTTACCACCTCCTGGAAGTTTTATCGAAAATTACGAGTATGATTCTACTACTGATATGTACTATTACAACCTAAGTGTTGGAGAATATAATATTAATTATCCTATTATTTTAAGTCCTGAGGAATATAAGAAACTGATATTAGTTGAGGATTTAAAGGATTATTATAAATCAAAAATTGATGCAGCTGAAGGAAAAAAAGATGGAACAGATGAATTGCAGAAAAATCTAATTCCTGAGATTTATGTGAATTCAAAAATATTTGAAAGCATATTTGGAGGAAACACTATTGAAGTAGTTCCTCAGGGATCAATAGAGGTTGACTTAGGTATGTTATTTACTAAACAAGATAATCCTGCATTCTCTCCTAGAAACAGAAGTAATTTAACATTTGATTTTGATCAAAGAATTGGACTAAGTCTTCTAGGAAAGGTTGGTACAAGAGTTCAGGTTAATGCAAATTTTGATACACAGTCTACCTTTGATTTTCAAAATTTATTAAAGTTAGAATTTGAACCTACAGAAGATGACATAATACAGAAAATAGAGGTAGGTAATGTAAGCATGCCTCTTAACAGTTCTTTAATATCTGGAGCTCAAAGTTTATTTGGTTTTAAAACTCAACTAAAATTTGGAAGAACAAGAGTTACAGCAGTTTTTTCAGAACAGAAATCTGAATCAAGATCTGTGGTTTCTCAGGGTGGAGGTACAATTCAGGAATTTGAGTTTAGAGCATTAGATTATGATGAAAATAGACATTTCTTTTTAAGCCACTATTTTAAAAATAAATATGATGAAGCATTATTAAACTATCCTTTTATTAATACTAATGTTCAAATTACTAGAAGTGAGGTATGGGTTACAAATAGAACAAATCAAATTAATGATGTAAGAAATATAGTGGCATTTCAGGATTTAGGAGAATCATCAGATGTTTCTTCCTCTGTTAATATATATGCAGGCCCATCTGCTTATCCAGACAATGGAAATAATGGTTTTGACCCAACAGCTATAGGAAGCGGTTTATCACAGTTGACAGATGCAATTAGAGATATTGCAACATTACAGTCAGGTATTTTAGTTCCAAATGTAACAGAAGGATTTGGATATGGTAAATTAGAAAATGCAAAAAAATTAAGAGAAGGCATTGATTATAAGATTAATAATCAATTAGGATATATCTCATTAAATCAAAAGCTTGAAAACGATGAAATTTTAGCTGTCGCTTTTCAATACACTGTCGGAGATCAAGTTTTTCAAGTTGGTGAATTTGCTAATGATGGTGTTCAGGCTACTCAGGTATCTTTTTCTGAAACTAATACAATTGTTAATTCTAACAACCTTGTTCTTAAACTATTAAAAAGTACAGTAAGCAGCGTTGAGGAGCCAATGTGGGATTTGATGATGAAAAATATTTATAGTACTGGAGCATTTCAGTTAGAAAGGGAAGATTTTAAATTAAATATTTTCTACAATGAGTCGTCAGCATTAAATTATATAAGCCCAGTTGAGTCTACCCCTTTTCCAAATCCTCAACCAGGAGAGCCAGAATTAAATGAAACGCCTTTACTTAATTTATTTAATTTTGACAGATTAAATTTTAATAATGATCCTCAAATTTCTGGGGATGGCTTTTTTGATTTTGTTCCTGGGATTACTGTGATTCAAGAAAATGGTAAAATAATTTTTACCAAGTCAGAACCATTTGGTAAATATTTATTTGACAAGTTAAGACTAAGTAGCTCAGAAAATTATGAAGGAGATGAAAATAATCAAAATGACTATAATTTAAATCAAAAAAAATATGTTTATAGATCATTATATAAGTCTACTAAAACTGTTGCATTACAAGATTCAGAAAAGAATAAATTTCAAATTACAGGTAGATATAAATCATCATCTGGGGGAGGTATTCCAATTGGAGCATATAATGTTCCTAGAGGTTCAGTAACAGTTACTGCTGGGGGGAGAGTATTGGTAGAGGGAGTAGACTATACAGTTAATTATCAACTAGGGACAGTTCAAATATTAGACCCTGCCTTACAATCGTCTAATACACCTATAAATGTAAGTGTAGAAAATAATGCTGTTTTTGGCCAACAAACAAAAAGATTTTCGGGATTCAATATTGAGCATGAGTTTAGTGAGAAATTTATAGCCTCAACTACTTTATTAAATTTAAATGAAAGGCCTTTAACTCAAAAAGCAAATTATGGAACAGAGCCAATAAATAATACAATTTTTGGTTTTGACGCTAATTTTTCTTCTGAAATACCATTTTTAACAAGACTAGTAAATAAGCTGCCAAATATAGAGACGGAAGCTCCTTCTAATTTATCTGTTCGTGGAGAGTTAGCATATTTAATACCTGGAGCTCCTAAAGGAAATAATTTTAATGGTGAAGCTACTTCTTATATTGATGATTTCGAAGGATCACAAAACGTAATAGATCTTATATCTCCTCAGTCTTGGTATTTATCTAGCAGGCCAAGAGACCTAGGCATGGTCTATAATGAAGGAGATGAAGATAATAATGGAATTCAAAATGGTTTTGATAGAGCTTTATTAAACTGGTATACAATAGACCCTGTATTTTATAGTAGTCAAAGACCAGCTGAAATAAATGATGAAGACATATCAAATCTGTATACTAGAAGAATTTTTATTGATGAAATTTTTCCTCAGGTAGACCTAGTACAAGGACAGACTACTGTAATTAATTCTCTTGACTTAAATTTTTATCCAACAAAAAGAGGTCCATATAATATGGATAGTGATGCCGTTGGAGAAAACTTAGATGATCCTCAGAATAGTTGGGGGGGTATTACTAGACTAATAAATACAACTGATTTTGAGCAATCAAACGTTGAGTATATAGAGTTTTGGCTAATGGATCCATTTTTAAATGACTCTGAAAATAATGGAGGGAAATTAACCTTTAATTTAGGAAATATATCAGAAGATGTTATAAAGGATGGGAGGAAACAATATGAAAATGGACTTCCTGAAGATGGAGATATTAGTCTTCTGCCACAGACTATATGGGGTACGGTTGTCCCACAGAATCAATCACTAATTTATTCTTTTGCTTCATTAGGTCAGGAGAGAATAAATCAAGATATCGGACTTGACGGATATGATGATCAAGAGGAAGCAATTGCATTCCCAAATTTTGCAGATCTTCAGGATCCAGCAAATGATAATTACAAATATTTTTTAAATCAGTCAGGAAATATTTTTGACAGATACAAAATGTATAATGGACTAGACGGAAACTCTCCTGAAACCATTTCTAATACCGATAGAGGTTCGTCATCTCAGCCTGATGTTGAAGATATTAACAGAGATAACACTATGAATACTATTGACAGCTATTTTGAGTATGAATTAAATATTACTCCAAATAGTTTAGCTGATATTAATAATGAATTTATAAAAGATAGAAAAGAAAAAAATGTAACACTTCCTAATGGAACTTCTGAATTAGTTAAATGGTATCAATTCAGAATACCTGTAAATGAGCCTACAAATGAAATTGGAGGTATTACAGATTTTAGATCTATTAGATTTATTAGAATGTATTTAAATGAATTTTCAAAAAATACAATTTTTAGATTTGGATCACTTGATTTAGTAAGAAGTGATTGGAGAAAATATTTATTGACATTAGATGAAGAAATAGACAATAATAATGATAATACAGATTTTTCAACTGGAACTATTGGCATACAAGAAAATGAAGAAAGTTATGTTTCTCCTCCAGGAGTTGAAAGAGAACAATTTAATAATAACAACACTATTGTAAGACAAAATGAGCAATCATTAGTTTTAAATGTATGTGATCTTGAGCCTGAAGATTCTAGAGGGGTGTATAAAAATTTAAATGTTGACATGAGGCAATTTAAAAGAATCAGAATGTTCATACATGCTGAAGATGGATTATCGCCTGGATTAACTGATGGAGATATAGTTGGATATGTTAGATTAGGAAATGACTTATCTGAAAATTATTATCAAATAGAAATTCCTCTAAAAAAATCATCCTCAGGATCATTGAACCCTCAAGTTGTTTGGCCCTTAGTTAATGAAATTAATTTACCCATAAGTGCTCTTGAAGCAATAAAATCTAATGCAATATTTAATGGGACTTTAGGAAATCAAGATGCTACTTTTTACAATGTTATAAATGATATAGTAAGTGAAGATCCTGTAAATGAATTTTCAGAATATGATTTAGGTCAACACAGAGTTGCTATAAAAGGTAATCCAAATTTTGGAGATATTAGAGCATTAATGGTAGGAGTTAAAAATCCTAGACAAGATAACATGAATGTTTGTGCTGAAGTATGGTTTAACGAATTAAGATTATCTGATATGGATAATAAGGGAGGCTGGGCTGCTACATTAGCATTAGATTCAAATATTGCTGATTTTATGACAATAAGTGCAACCGGAAGACAAAGCACAAATGGATTTGGATCTATAGAACAAGGGCCAAGTGAAAGGGATAAAATTGATAAGAAACAATACGATATAGTTTCTAATATAAATGTAGGTCAGCTTTTTCCAAAAAAATGGGGATTAAATATTCCTTTTAATTATGGTCAAGGTGAAGAATTAATAACTCCAGAATATGATCAGCAATATAGAGACATAAAATTAAATTCCAGATTAGATGCTGCAGAAACTCAGGAAGACAAAAACACTATTTTGCAACAATCTGAAGATTACACAAAACGAAAGAGTATTAATTTAATTGGTGTAAGTAAACAAAAAACTGGAGATAGCAAACCTAGATTTTATGACATAGAAAATTTTACTTTTAATTATTCATATAATCAAATAGAACATAGGGATTATGAAATTGAAAGTATGCTAGATCAAAATATTAGAGCAGGAGCTAGCTATAATTTTAATTTTAATTCCCCAAAATTAGAGCCATTTAAAAATAATGACTCATTGTTTACCGGAAAGTATTTTAAAATTTTGAAAGATTTTAATTTAAATCTTCTGCCATCTAATTTGTCAATAAACACGGATTTTATTAGGCAGTTTAATAAACAGAAGTTTAGAGATATTGATTTGGGGGAAGGAAATCTTGAAATGCAAGAGTTATTCAGAAGAAATTATACATTTGATTTCCAATATAGCTTTTCATATCCAATTTCAGATGGATTAAATCTTAATTATTCAGCGGCTAATAATAATATTGTTAGAAATTATTTTGTTGATGACATAATTAATGGAAGTCAGGATCCTAGTTTAGACGTATGGAATAGATTTTTTGATATAGGAGATCCAAATAGACAAACACAGCAGCTTGCCATTAATTATCAATTACCAATTGACAAGATTCCAACTTTTAGTTTTATTAGAGCAATGTATTCATATACAGGAGATTTTCAATGGCAAAAAGGATCTGATCTATTTGGAAATATTACCCTTAATGGACAGGTTTACGATTTAGGTAATACTATTTCAAATGCAAATACTCACAATTTTAACGGGACTTTTGATATGTCTAAATTCTATAAATATATTGGTCTAACAAAGAATAATTCTAGTGCTAAATCTGGACCTGGTTTTGCAAATCAAAATAATACAGCCAATAACAAGAAGAAAAAAACAACGCCTTTTGTGAAGTCGTTAATTGAATTGATAACAGCAGTTAAAAGAATACAATTTAATTATTCAGAAAATAATGGAACTTTTCTTCCGGGATATTTACAAACACCTGATTTTATAGGGTCTTTTAAACCTACATTTGGATATACATTTGGTAGTCAGCGTGATGTTAGATATTTAGCAGCTAGAAATGGATGGCTAACTGTTTTCCCAGAATTTAACCAACAATATTCAGAGGTAACTAATAAGAATTTAACTTTTTCAGCAAACGTAGTGCCAGTAAAAGATCTAAAAATTGATTTAACCGGAGGCAGAACTTACTCTAGAAATTTTACTGAGAACTTTAACACAATAGATATTGATAATAATGGAATCAGTGATGATTATAATTCACTTATTACAAATACTTTAGGGAACTTTAATATTTCTACTATGCTGATAAAAACAGCATTTTCAGCTAGTGATGAAAACAGTTCTGAAACATTTGAAACTTTTAGAAACAATAGGTTAATTATAGCAAGACGTTTAGCTATAAATGCAGGAATTGATTTTGCTAACCCAAATAATTTTGAGAATGGAGATCTAAGCGGCTTTCCATTAGGATATGGAAAAACAAACCAATCAGTTTTATTACCTGCTTTTCTTTCAGCATATTCTGGCGCTGATCCAAATAATGTTAGTTTAGGAGCATTTAGAGATGTGCCTATTCCAAATTGGACACTAAGGTATACAGGCTTTATGAGACTAAAATGGTTTAAAAAGAATTTTAAGAGATTTTCTATAACTCATGGATATAATTCTACATATACAATCAATCAGTTTAGGTCTAATTTAGATTATCAGCCAGGCAACCCAGAGTTGGACTTTATATCTCAGGACCCGGATGTTTTAGATCAATCTAACAATTATAAAAATGAATTTCTTTATAGTAATATTAATTTAATGGAGCAATTTAGCCCACTATTTAAATTAGATATGGAAATGAAAAATTCATTAAAAATATTAGCAGAGATTAGAAAAGATAGATTGCTCTCATTAAGTTTTGATAATAATTTATTGACTGAGATTCAAGGAAATGAATATATTATAGGCTTAGGTTATAGAATTAAGGATCTTCAAATCAGATCTAGATTGGCAGGAGCAAGACAATTAATAAAAAGTGATTTAATAATGAAAGCAGATTTTTCTATTAGGAATAATAAAACAATTGTTAGATATTTGGATCTGGATAATAATCAGGTAACATCTGGTCAAACAATTTTGAATTTTAAATATTCTGCGGATTATGCATTTAGTAAAAATTTAACTGGGATTTTCTATTTTGACTATTCTTTCTCAGATTATGCAATTTCTACGGCATTTCCGCAAACTACTATTAGGTCAGGATTTACTATGAGATATAACTTTGGAAACTAAATGAAAATATAATGCAGACACCTTTAAATTTAAAATACACTAAAGATCATGAATGGGTATCCATAGAAGGCAATATTGCTACTGTTGGAATTACTGATTTTGCTCAAAGAGAACTAGGAGATATTGTATACATTGAAGTGGAAACACTAGGAGAATCATTAAATGCTGATGATGTATTTGGTACAGTTGAAGCTGTTAAGACAGTTTCAGATTTATTTATTCCTATCAGTGGTAAAATAATTGAATTCAATGAATCTTTAGATAGCTCTCCTGAAGAAGTTAATAGCGATCCTTATGGAAATGGATGGATGGTTAAGATAGAAGTTAATGATGATCAAGAATTAGATAATTTACTATCAGCTGAAGATTATAAAGACCTTATTGGTGAAAGCTAAAACAAATTTATTTATTGCGCTTTCATTTTCAGTTCTTATAATATTTGCTTCACTTATAAAAATTGAATCAGATACAAATATTACACATATAGATAAAATTATTCATTCAGGAATTTATTTTGTTTTCTGTATAATATGGTATGCTCCGATTAGAGAATTATTTAAAAAAGAAGCACTTCTCTACGTATTTTTATTTTCAATATTCTATGGAATATTAATGGAATTATTTCAAGGAAATTTAACATCTTATAGAAACTTTGAATTGGAAGATATTTTGTCTAACATAATAGGATCATTAATTGCCTGTAGTTTTCTGTTTTTAAAAAACAACATTAAAAAATCATAATCTCTTGTTTTTTACTTAAATAATTGGTTATTTTACTTTTCAACTATTGAACAATGCAGATTAAAAAAAATCCAAACGTAGATGTAGCAAGAAATAGCTCACTATATTTTGCTATTGGTTTAGCGCTTATGGTATTCTTATCTTATGGAGCTATAAACTATAAGGTATATGATAAATCTGATTTAGATTTAGGCAAGGTTAACATGGATTTATTAGATGAGGAAGAGGTCCCTGTTACGGAACAAATAGTTCCACCGCCACCGCCACCGCCACCGCCACCAGCTCCTGAGGTTATTGAAATAGTTGAGGATGAAGAGGAGATTGAGGAAACTGTTATTGAATCTACCGAAACAGATCAAGAAGAAGAAATAGACATTGAAGATATTGAGGTAGAGGAATTTGAAGATGTTGAAGTTCCTTTTGCAGTAATTGAAAATGTACCAATTTTCCCTGGATGTGATAAAGGGAATAATGAAGCTAAAAGAAAATGCATGTCTGAGAAGATTGCCAAATTCGTGCAAAGAAAATTCAATACTGAATTAGCTGGAGATTTAGGATTAACCGGAAGACAAAGAATTAGTGTTATTTTTAAGATTGACAGAACTGGAAGTGTTACAGGTGTTAGGGCTAGAGCACCACACCCAAGATTAGAAAAAGAAGCACAAAGAGTGATTAATCTCTTGCCAAAAATGAAGCCTGGAAGACAAAGAGGAAAGGAAGTAATTGTTCCTTATTCATTGCCAATTATTTTTCAAGTTCAGGATTAAAAAAATCAATTACTTTAATCTTATTTAAGTTTGTCTAATTAGATATTAGACTTATATTTGAATTTCAAATTTTTTATTTTTTGTAATCAATAATGCTGAGCATAAAATCTCTATATGATTTAACAAAATTTAGACTTTCACTAAGTGTAGTTTTCTCTTCATTTATTAGCTACATGTTGGGCTACAAAGAATTTGATATTAAAGTTTTATCGTTATTAATGTTTGGAGGTTTCTTTGTTGTCGCAGCTTCAAATATTTATAATCAGATTATTGAAAAGGATTTAGATGCCTTGATGGCTAGAACTAGAAACAGACCACTGCCAACAAATAAAATTTCTGTAAATACAGCTTTAGTTTTAGCAGTACTTTCAACTATTATTGGATTATTCATGTTATATATGATTAACTCAAAGGTTGCACTACTTGCTGCAGTATCTATTTTTTTATACGCTTCTGTATATACCCCACTAAAATTAGTTACACCTTTATCAGTTTTTGTTGGAGCAATTCCTGGAGCTTTGCCTTTCATGTTAGGCTGGGTCGCTGCCACTGGAGAAATTGGTATTGAAGCAGTAATGCTATTTTTAATGCAATTTTTTTGGCAATTTCCACATTTTTGGTCTATTGGATGGATGCAAAATAAGGATTATGAAAAAGCTGGATTTAAGATGCTCCCTACAGGAAAAAAGGATAGATCTACTACTACACAAATATTATTTTACTCTATTTGGGCAGTGCTTATGTCAATAGTTCCAGGATTTAATCTTACAGGAGATTTGTTTTTGAGTATTTATGGATTATTTATTGTTTTACTTATAGGATTAGTCTTAATTTATTATGCAGTTAAACTATTTAATGATAGCACAGATCTAAATGCCAAAAAATTAATGCTAGCAAGTGTATCTTATTTGACTTTGATGCAGATTGTTTTATTGTTTGATAAAATTTTAAGATAAATGGATAATAATAGAAATATGAAAGAAAATAATGCACGTGCTTTAAAAATGATGGTTTGGCTAGGTATTGCTTCTTTAATTATGACTTTTGCCGGCTTTACAAGCGCCTTTATTGTTAGTAAATCTCGT
>Ga0208764_10001948_pt1 | contig 13080 bp, 11 predicted proteins | sample ETNtaG_18_FD_185762 | JGI IMG/M metagenome (GOLD analysis project Ga0208764, IMG submission 185762) | Marine microbial and viral communities from oxygen minimum zone, Eastern Pacific Ocean - ETNP201302SV91 (SPAdes) (version 2) | ecosystem: Environmental > Aquatic > Marine > Oceanic ... | reverse complement strand
CAGAAATCAATGTTAGCCGACTAGTCTCATTGCTTGCTAAACTAGTTTTAACAAATAATTTATCATTTAATGAGCTAGCTGCCATTGTTTGAGCAATACTATTAACATTAAATGGTTGTCTTTTAGTATTAAGCCTACTTATGATTTCACTTGAAGCTATACCGTATCCTATTCTATGACCAGCAAGAGCATAAATCTTTGAAAATGATCTAGTAATAATTAAGTTTTTATATTTTTTTAATAATTCTAATGTAGATTTATATCCTCTATAAGCAGCATATTCAAAGTATGCTTCATCAAGAACTATTATTATTCTCTTTGGCGTACTTTTAATGAACTTTTCCAAATCCTTATAATCAATAATCTTGCCAATTGGGTTTCCTGGGTTTGCAATGAATATCACTCTTGTTTTTTTTGTTATTTTATTTTTCATATCCAATAAATCTATATTCATATAATCACCCGTTTTATCTTTCACCACGTTAGATTCTACAATTTTTGATTGCATAGAATTTGAAATAATTTTATATACTATAAATGAATGTTTGCTGAACAATGATTCAAAACCTTTTCCAAGATATGCTCTTGCAGTAAGTTCTAAAATTTCACTAGATCCATTTCCTATAATTATGTTTTTTTTATTTATAAAGTTTTTGCCTAAGAATTTTTTTAGTTTTGATTTTAAAACTTTACAACTTCCTTCAGGATATCTGTTGGTTGTCTTAATAACCTTTAATGCTTCTTTAATAGCTTTTTTGCTAGGACCAGAAGGGTTTTCATTTGATGCTAATTTAATAACATTTTTCAGCCCATATTTTTCTTGGACATATTTTATGTCCATCCCAGGTTTATAGTTAGATGTTGAGGTTTTAGCGGTCATTATTTAAATACTCTTGGGGTATGAACCTAAATGTTTAAAAAACACACTTTTTTTCCTTATTAGGTTTAATGCATTGCTTACTTTTTTATTATCAATATGGCCTTCTATATCTATAAGAAACATATATTCCCAATTATTTATTTTAGTTGGTATTGATTCAATTTTAGTCATACTTATTCCAGACTTTGATAACGGCTCTAAAAGTTTACTTAGAGACCCAGCTTTATTATTAATTGTGATTAGTATAGAAGTCTTGTCTTTTCCACTAGAAGATACTGATTTATTCCCAATAATGATGAACCTGGTTGTGTTGTCAATTACATCATGGATATTTTTTTGCAAAACAGGTAATTTATAAAGAGTAGAACAATTCTTACTAGCTATTGCCGCACTATTCTTTAAAGTTTGTATTTTTTTTGCTGCTGCAGAATTACTAGATACATATATCCTAGAAGCATATGGTAAATTTTTTGTTATCCAATCATTACATTGAAGGAAAGATTGCTCATGTGCGTATATTTTTTTAATTTGATTAATTTTTTTAGATTTTGATAACAAACAATGCTCTATAACCAAATTAGTTTCTCCAGATATACTAATATCATCTTTTATAAGATGGTCTAACGTATCCTTAACGCTACCTTGGTTAGAATTTTCAATTGGCACAATTCCATAATCCACATTTTGTCTATTAACATCATCAAATATTTCTGAAATTGAATTATGAAATATTACGTTTGTAGATGACCCAAAAAATTTATTTAAAGCAATATCACTATACGAAAGTTCTGGTCCTAAACAAGCAACCTTAAGTTCAATTTCAAGAGATAGGCAAGATGACATGATTTCTCTAAATATTGACTGTAGATGACTATCTAATAATGGTCCATCATTAATGTCTTTAATTTTTCTTAATATTTGTATCTCTCTCTCAGGTCGAAAAATATCTTTATTAACCGAAAGGTTTTTAGCTTCTTTTATTTTTTGGGCAAGCTCGCCTCTTTCGTTAAGTTTTTTAACTATATCTTTGTCTAATTTATCAATTAGGAGACGTATTTTCTTAAGATTACTTTTCATCATTTACAACTGCTTCCGTTGATATTGCGACTAATTTCTCATCATCCTGCAGTACTTGTAGCCGCACGCCCTGTGTATTTCTACCAATAATTGGCATATCATTGACTGATATTTTAATTGTTTTACCTTTACTTGTAATCATAATTATTTGATCATCTTTCGATGAATTAACAGCTCCAACTACCTTGCCGTTCCTTTTGCTTGCTTTAATGCCTATAACTCCAACCCCTCCTCTTTTTTGAATATTATAATTATCAAGTGAAACTCTATTTCCATAGCCATTTTCTGTGACAGTTATAATTTCTCCATTAAGCGGTTTTAAAATTGAAATTAATTTACAAGTTTTAGATAAATTGATTCCTCTAACTCCAAGAGTTCCTCTGAATCGTTCTCGCACATCACTTTCTAAAAATTTAATAGCTTTGCCGTTTTCAGCTACAAGCATTATATGCTCTCCCTTCATTGTATAATGCGCGCCTAAAAGTTCATCTCCAGGTTTTAATACAATAGCTTTTAATCCAGTTGTTCTAATTTTTTTAAATAAATGTATTGGTATTTTATTAATCATTCCCATTTTAGTAGACATAAATAAATATGCATCCTCATCAAAAGAGTTAACCACAACAAACGTGCTAATTAATTCATTATCAGACAATGGAAGTATATTGTTAATTGGTCTACCTCTTGCTTGTCTGCTTGGGTCAGGTATATCAAATACTCTGATTGCATAAACTTTACCTAATGTTGAGAAACATAGTACAGTGTCATGTGTATGCGCCTGACAAATTAATTTTGTTTCATCTCCATCCTTAAATCTAGTAGCATTTATCCCCCTGCCTCCTCTTTTTTGTTTTTTGAAATCCTTAGCTGGTAGTCTTTTAACATAATCAGCTTTTGTTAGCACCACTATTACTTTTTCTTTTTTTATTAAATCTTCTTTACGTACCTCACCTTCATCAATTGATATAGATGATCTTCTTTCTTCGCCGTACTCTTTCTTAACCTCCTGAAGCTCTTTTTTCATAACAGAATCAAGCTCATTGGTATCTGTTAAAATTTTTATAAACCTTTTTATTTCTTCAATTTCAGATTTATAGTCTGAAAAAATTTTATCTTGTTCTAGTCCAGTTAATTTTTGTAATTTTAAATCTAAAATTGCTTGGGCTTGAGTTGGAGAAAGTTTATATTTTTTTTCTATTAAACCATACCCTTCTTCTGTTTCAGTAAAATCTTTAGTTTGCTTATCAACTATTCCTAAAAATTTAACTAACTCTCCTGGGTTCCAATTAGTTTTTATTAAATCTGATTTTGCATCTTGTGTATTTTTTGCTTTTTTTATTAATGCAATAATTTTATCAACATTAATTAACGCAATTCCTAGTCCTTCAAGCGTATGAGCTTTATTTTTTGACTTTCTTAAATCAAATAAAGTTCTTTTTGTTATAACCTCTCTTCTATGTTTTATAAATTCATTTAATATATCTACAAAACCTAATGTTTTTGGTTCGCCATTAACCAAACAAACCATGTTAACTGAATATGAAATCTGTGCATTCGTATGTTTATAAAGAGAGCCTAAGACAACTTCGTGTTGTTCGCCTCTTTTTAACTCAATCACCAATCTCATACCATCTCTATCTGATTCATCTCTTAGATGGCTGATTTCATTTATTTTTTTATCTCTTACTAGTTGTGCAATGTTTTCTATTAACCTAGCTTTGTTAACTTGATACGGGAGTTCTGTAAAAATAATTGAAGTTTTATCATTGTCTTTATTTTCTACTGTATGCTTAGCTCTAATTTTAAAAGACCCTCTTCCGCGAACTAATGCTGATTTTATACCTCCATCATCTTTGATTTCTCCAAATGTTGGAAAATCAGGTCCCTGTACCCCACTAGCTTCTATAAGTTCATCAATGTTCTCTGTATCAGATAGTGAGGGCTTATTGATAATTGCTATGGTTGCATCTACTACTTCATTTAAATTATGAGGCGGTATATTAGTTGCCATTCCAACAGCAATGCCAGTAGATCCATTTACTAATAAATTTGGGACTCTTGTTGGTAAAACAGTAGGTTCCTTTTCTGAACCATCGTAATTTGGAGAAAAATCAACAGTTTCTCTATCTATATCTTGTAATAGTTCTTGGGATAGTTTTGACATCCTAACTTCCGTATATCTCATAGCTGCAGGTGAATCTCCATCAATAGAACCAAAGTTACCTTGCCCATCAATCAATGGGTGTCTCATAGAAAAAGGCTGTGCTAATCTAACAATTGTATCGTATACCGCAGAATCACCATGTGGATGATATTTACCTATAACATCACCAACTATTCTTGCTGATTTTTTATATGATTTATTCCATGAATTATTAAGTTCATGCATAGAATACAGAACTCTTCTATGGACAGGTTTAAGACCATCTCTCACATCTGGCAAAGCTCTACCAACGATTACACTCATAGCATAATCTAGGTAAGATTGTCTCATTTCTTGTTCAAATCTAATTTCTTGATTTTCAGGCATATATTGCTAATAATCCCATAAAAGATATTAATCCTCTATTTTATCATAAACCCCTTATATGCACGACAAAATTTATAAATATCCAAAAAATGGTTAAAAAATGATTCTGAGTAACAATTATAGATTTTTTTTAATTTATTAGCTGTAAATTGAGTATAATGGAAAGTGGAAAAATTAGACAAAATAATAATAGGTTATTTCGATGAATGTTGATCAATTAGAAATAGATAATTTTGATAAATACGCACATGAATGGTGGAATAAGAGAGGTCCATATAAGCTTATCCATAATCTTACGCCATTAAGAATAGAATATATAAAATCTAGAATGGAAATTAAAAACGCTAATATACTTGATGTTGGTTGCGGTGGAGGATTACTTGCTGAAGAGTTATCTAAATTAGGGGCTAGTGTTACAGGGTTAGATGCATCAAAAAAAACTGTTAGCATAGCAAAAAAACATGCTTTAGAATCTGGTTTAAAAATTAATTATGTCTGTTCTAGTTTAGATGATTTTATTAAAAAAAATAAAAAAAACTTTAATGGTATTATATGTTTTGAATTAATTGAACATGTTCCTAATCAAAAACAATTGTTAGAAACTATCAAAAAAATTTCAAAAAAGTCAACGAAATTGTTTTTATCCACAATTAATAGAAATATATATTCTTTTATATTTGCTAAATTAATTGCAGAATATTTTCTTAAAATTATACCCCAAGGAACTCATCAATATGATAAATTTATTAAGCCATCCGAAATAAATAAAATGTTAAATGATTTAGGTTTTGAAACTGAAGATATTACGGGAGTAAAAATAAACCCCTTAAATTATAATTTTTCATTTTCATCTATTACAAAAATTAATTATATTATGAGTGCAACTAAAACTTAATGAGCAAAATAAAATCCATATTATTTGATCTAGATGGAACTTTTATAGATTCGTCAATGGATATATGCGTAGCACTTAATAAGGTGTTACTAGAACACAAATTTGATGTGGTAAATTGTTCAGAGCTAAAATATCATATATCTAAAGGTGCTGTAGGTATAATTGAATATGCTTCTAAAGTAAATGGGAGATCTATAGATTCATCTTTATTAAGATCTGAGTTTTTACAAGAATATTCTAAAAACTGTTTTGTTCACACTAAAATGATTGATGATATGAGTGAGCTTATTAAATTTATTGAAAATAAGAATATGAAATGGGGTGTCGTTACTAATAAACATTCAAAATATGCGAATAAAATTATAGAAGGTTTGTCTTTGACAAATAAAATGCATTGTTTGATTACTGGAGATATGGTTGATGACCCCAAACCATCTCCTGAGGGATTATTAAAAGCCTTGATAGAATTAAAGATAAATCCAAATGAAATACTATATTTAGGTGACGACGAAAGAGATGTTCTAGCTGCAAAAGATGCTGGTATGATTACTGGGGTCGCTAACTTTGGCTTTATAGAGGATTTTGAAGATATAAAATTATGGGATCCAGATATAGTGATACATAACCCAAAAGATTTAATACAATATTTGTCTTAATTGTCTAAGATTCTTACAAGTGTATTTTCTGTAACCTTATCATAAAGTTCTATAACATCATCATTTTTCATTCTTACACAACCATGAGATGCTTCTTTACCAATTAAACCTTCATGAATTGTGCCATGAATATAAATATATCTTGAATATGAATCAACATTTCCTCCTTGATTCGTTCCTTCCTCATGGCCTTTTAGCCACATAATTCTAGACGTTATTATATCTTCATTATCCTTAAAATATTTATGTTTTATTTTAGAATATTTTATCTCGCCTAAGTCATCTGTTGTTAAATTATCTAAAAATATTTTTCTTCCCTTAAAAATTGTGTTTTTTGGTGCATTATCTCCTATTTTTTTAGCAATATAATGAATTCCTGTGGGTGTTTGAAATGATTCATTTTTATTTCCTAATCCATACTTTGAGGTAGAAATATTATATGTAGAATTTACTAAATCATTTATAACTAAATATAACAGTTGTTTTGCTGGTTGTACTATGAGAAATTTATCTTGATCTATATTGGGTGCTTTTTCTTCGAAAATACTCTTTGACTCTAGAATTAATTCTTTTAATTCATCCATATTTAATAAACCATAACGTCATCACCAATATCTGGATTATCTTTAACCTTAGCAACGTTATTTCTCAACTCATCAAGCTCATCTAAATATGATTTGGTTACATTTCCAGTAACGTAATTGCCATCAAAACATGATGAGTCAAAATTTTTAATTGGTGATTCCTTGCTTTGGACTGCAGAAATTAAATCTGATAAATCTTGATAAAATAATCTATCAGCTCCAATTAATTTTGCTATTTCTTTGTCGCTTCTTCCATCGGCTGCAAATTCATTACTAGCCGGCATATCAATGCCATATACGTTTGGAAATTTTACAGGTGGCGCCGCAGAAGCCATATAAACTTTTTTAGCACCTGCTTCTCTAGCCATTTCTATAATTTGCTTAGATGTAGTTCCTCTGACTATCGAATCATCAACTAAAAGTACATTTTTGTTTTTAAATTCTGTAGATATAGCATTTAGCTTTCTTTTAACTGATTTAATTCTTTGGGTTTGTTCTGGCATTATAAATGTTCTGCCTATATATCTGTTTTTTATAAAACCTTCTCTGAATGGAACACCGAGTGATATAGAAAGTTCTAACGCAGAAATTCTGCTAGTGTCAGGAATAGGAATTACTACATCAATGTCATGATTTTTCCATATCTTTAATATTTTATTTGCTAAATGTTGTCCCATCTTCATTCTTGCTGAATATACAGATATACCGTCAATAATTGTATCTGGTCTTGCAAAATAAACATATTCAAAAATACATGGAGTGTATTTGGTCTTTTCGCAACATAGTCTAGTATGTATTTTTCCATCACTATCAATAAAAATTGCTTCACCTGGTTTAATATCTCTTACTAATTTAAAACCCGAGGAATCAAGAGCTACTGACTCTGATGCTACCATAGTTTCAGTTTTACCCTCGACTTCTCTTGTCCCAAAACATAGAGGTCTAATTCCATATGGGTCTCTAAATGCTACAATTCCTCTGTCAGAAATCAACGCGACAACTGCATAGGCTCCTTTTACCCTTCTATGTACTCCTGCAACAGCATAAAAGACATCGTCTGGAGTAAAAGTTTCTTTGCTATGCAGCTGTAACTCATGGGCAAATATATTTAATAATATTTCAGAATCTGATTTTGTATTGATATGCCTTAAGTCTTCACTAAATAAGTTATCCTTTAAGTCTGAAGAATTTATTAAATTACCGTTATGAGCTAGTCCTATGCCATAGGGAGAGTTTACATAAAATGGTTGTGCTTCAGCTGAACTCTCAGCATGACCTGCAGTGGGGTATCTCACATGGCCAATTCCAGTTTTACCTTTTAATCTATCAATATGTTTTTTATCAAAACCATCTCTAACAAGACCAAGCGATTTTCTAAGAGCAATTTTACCATCATAATTAGTAAGAATCCCAGAAGCGTCTTGCCCTCGATGTTGTAGGACGGTAAGTGATTCATATATGTCATGAACTACATTATTTGATCCGTAAACAGCAACGATACCGCACATAGCTATATTATATATTTAACTCCAAACTATCAAAGAAAGAATCCGATGATTTTAGATATTTACTAATTATACCATTAAAAAACGGTATATACTTGGATTCTTGAAAAATATTATTATTTCTAAATTCAGTCAAGTTTAATAGGTAAACAGTAATAAGAGTAAGCGTCATGCCTTTTAAAAGTCCAACTATTAAGCCTAATATTTTATTGAGTGTTGAAAAACCAACTAAATTTACAAATTTAGATAGAATAAAACCTACAATTGAAGAAAAAATAAAGGTAAACATAAAAATGCCAATAAATGCTAGTACATTAGAAATTTCACTAGAATTAACAAATTCATTGATATGGTTTGCGGGAATATAAAAATAATTAGCAGAAAAATATATTGCAGCTGCCCAGCAAAGTAAAGAAGTTAACTCTACAATAAATCCTCTAAGAAAACCATAGAGAGTCCAAAAGATAATAAATAAAGTGATTATTAAATCTATAGTTAACATTAGTTGGTTATGCTCTCTATGGATGCGTTAATATCAATTTTATTTCTTATTTTATTTAAAATATTTTTTGCTATTTGTTTGTCTACAAAAGGGCCAACTGCTGCAACAGCTGTTTTTGTTTTTTTTGAATTAATGGTAATGATAGAAGTTATTCCCAAACTATTTAACTTTGTAGTCAATTCCTTGGTTACGGGTTCTGAAAAAGATACTACCCATGATTCAATAATTGTATTTTTAGTTAAGGTTTTTTTTACTGTTTTTATCTTAACGTAATCTTTAGTTATATCCTTTTTTCCTTTTGTATTTACAGGAATTTCTAATGAATACGTTAAATTATTGATATTTTCTAAATAATTAATAATTGGTTTACCAAATAAAAATATAGGAATGAATATAAAAATAAAAAATAAATATAAGTTACGAATATTCATTTGCAATATACATGTTTTGTTTTTTTGAAAAAATTAAAAATTCAGATACTGTATAAAATGAGCCATAAATAATCAATCTATCTTCATTCTTCAAATTTAAAAGAGCGGATAAGAATGCTTTTTCCATATTTTCAAATGTTTTAATAAAATTATCGTCAATAACGCTCTTCATTCTAGTTTTGATTTCATCAGAATTCATCCCGCGCTTACTTTCTATTGTGCCGCAATACCAGTGATCAATAACTGATGCAAACGGTTTTGTAAGACTGTACACGTCTTTATCTCCTAAAAAACCAACTACAGCAATTGTATTTTTTTTAGGGAACTTGTCTAAGTTTGCTTTTAGTTTTAATGCGGAGTCAGCATTATGTGCAACGTCAAGTATAATTTCTGGTTTATTATTATAAATTTGGAATCTACCTAAAAGAACAATACTTTTAATTCCCTCTCTTATTTTATCTACACTATAAAATATATCAGGCTCAATAATTTCTAAAGCTTGCAGTGCCGCTCCAGCATGATTGTATTGAAAATCACCAATGAGCGGAAGTAATGGTAAATCTATCGTTGTTCCATTTTTTCCATTCCAAACCCATGAATCATTGGTAATTTTAAAATTAAAATCATTTTGATTATATAGAAAAGAAGTACCGTTGTTTTTAGCATAACTCAGCAAGCTTGAAGGAGGGTTTATATCAGCATAGATACATGAACAAAAAGGTCTCATAACTCCTGCTTTTCAAGAGCTATGCTATCTATTGTTGTTCCAAGAAATTCAGTATGGTCTATCCCAATAGATGAAATAATAGATAGGTCTGAATCAATAATATTTGTTGCATCTAATCTTCCACCAAGACCAACCTCCAGAATTGCATAGTCAACATTTTGCTTGTTAAAAATATAAAATGCAGATAATGTAGCAAATTCAAAATATGTAAGCGTGATGTCACCCCTTAATTCATTTATTTTTTCAAATGCTTCAAGTAATAATGAATCCTCTACTTCTTTTTTATTAATTTTTATTCTTTCATTGTAAGCAAGAATATGTGGTGAGGAAAATGTGCCAACAGAAAAATCATTTTGATGTAAAATACTTTCTAAAATTGCGACGGTTGACCCTTTACCATTAGTTCCTGCAACAATAATTATTTTTTTTGCTATTTTATCTATATTAAGTTTTTTATAGACAGACTTAATTCGTTCTAATTTAAAATCTATATTTTTTGGATGTAACTCCTGTTGCCATTCTAGCCAGTCATGTAAGTTATCTGGATTTTTCTTCATTATCATGATTACTCATTAAAGCGGAAATAATTTCTGAGATTTTAATTTTTTGCTCACTTCTATTTAATATAAAATCTATTGAACCATGTTCTTGTAAAAATTCGCTTCTTTGGAAACCGTTAGGTAGTTTTTCACCAACTGTTTGTTCTATTACGCGTGGTCCTGCAAATCCAATTAATGCATTAGGTTCGGCAATATTAATATCACCTAACATAGCTAAACTAGCAGATACGCCTCCCATGGTTGGATCAGTTAGTATAGATATATAAGGTAATTTTTTATTTGATAAACTATTTAATGCTGCACTTGTTTTTGCCATTTGGAATAATGAAAATAGTGATTCTTGCATTCTTGCTCCGCCACTAGCTGAAAAACAAATTAAAGCCCTTTCCCCTTCTATACATTTTTTTACTGCTATAGAGAATTTTTCTCCAACAACTGAACCCATAGATCCGCCAAAAAATGAATACTCAAAGAAACACGCTATAACGGGTATTTTATTTACTAACCCTTGATATACAACCATAGCATCATTTTCACCAGTCTTTTTTTGTGTTGTGGCAAGCTTATCTTTATATTTCTCTTTATCTTTAAAATTCAAAACATCAATTGGCTTAATATCATTTAATATTTCTATTTTACCTTCAGCATCAAGAATAATGTCTGCTCTTTTCCGTGCAGAAATTCTTCCATGATGATTGCATTTTGGACAAACATTTAGGTTTTTTTCAAATTCTGCCCGATAAATAACAGTCTCACAATCCAAGCATTTATGCCACAATCCCTCAGGTACTGAGCCTTTATCTTTCTTGTTTGCTCTTATCCTTGACGGAAGTATTTTATCTAGCCAACTCATCTGTTTTGCATACCTTTATGAATATTTTTTAAATAATTCTTCATGTTTTTAAACATTATAGGCTTATTATGAATATTTTTTTCAATTAATTCCACTACAGAACTACCAATAATAATACCATCTGAGAATTTAGATATTGCTTTAGCAGTCTTTTTATCTTTTATCCCAAAGCCTACGGTTATTGGTATTTTGTTTTTAGACATTATTCTTATTTGATTAATTCTATTTTCAATAGTTTTGTAGTTATTTATCTTAGAACCTGTAATACCTTTTATTGAAACATAGTATAAATAACCGCTTGTTGAGTTAATTATTTTTTTTAATCTAGACTTTTCTGTTGTAGGCGAAGCTAAGAATATTTGACATAAATCTTTATTTTTTAAAATTTTGTTTATTTTTTTAGATTCTTCTGGAGGTGAATCAACGATAAGGATGCCATCAGCCCCGCAATTTTTTGAAAGTAATGAAAATTTTTCATATCCAATTTTTTCTATTGGATTCATATAACCCATTAAAACAATAGGTGTATGTAAATTTTTTTTTCTAAATTTCTTTACAACATCGAAAATATCTTTAAGAGAGGTTTTTTTTGTTAATGATCGTTCTACGCCTTTTTGTATGGTTGGTCCATCAGCAATAGGGTCAGTAAAAGGCATTCCGAGCTCAATAATGTCAACACCTGACTCAACCATAATATTCATTAAATTGTATGTCGTTTTTATATCAGGGTCTCCACAAACTAGGTAAGCAATAAATGCAGATTTACCATCATTTCTTTTTTTTTGAAATAAAGATTTTATTCTATTCATACTTGTATCCTGTTTAGTAATGCAACTGTATCAATATCTTTGTCACCTCTGCCAGATAGATTAATTAAAATATTTTTTTTATTTAACTTTTTAGCAATCTTAAAAGCATATGCAAGTGCATGAGCTGTTTCCAATGCAGGAATAATTCCTTCTTTCTCGGTTAAATAATGAAATGCCTTTAAAGCTTCTTTGTCTGTCACAGACACATATTTTACTCTATTATTATTTTTTAACCATGAATGTTCTGGCCCCACACCTGGATAATCTAAGCCAGCAGAAATTGAGTGAGTGGATTCAATTTGACCATTATCGTCTTCCATTATATATGTACGACTTCCATGAAGAATTCCTGGCTTTCCTTTGTTTAGTGGCGCTGCATGTTTTCCTGTATTTAGACCCAAACCTGCGGCTTCAACACCTATCATGTCTACGTCTTCGTTTAAAAATGGATGGAACATTCCTATTGCGTTAGACCCTCCTCCTACGCAGGCAACTAAAATATTAGGTTTTTTATTAAATAATGTTTTCATTTGTTTTTTGCATTCATGTCCTATCACTGACTGAAAATCTCTGACAATCATAGGGTATGGATGTGGGCCGGCAACCGAACCTATAATGTAATGCGTATCATCTACATTTGTTACCCAATCTCTTAATGCTTCATTTAATGCATCTTTAAGAGTTTTAGATCCAGAATCTACAGATATAACTTCAGCTCCTAATAGTTTCATTCTATAAACATTTATTTTCTGTCTTTGTATGTCTTCGCTTCCCATGTATATTACACACTTTAAATCATATCTTGCACATGCTGTTGCTGTCGCAACTCCATGTTGCCCAGCTCCTGTTTCTGCAATTATTCTCTTTTTGCCCATAGATTTTGCAAGCATTGCTTGACCCATGGCGTTATTAATTTTGTGCGCCCCTGTATGATTTAAATCTTCACGTTTAAGAAAAATATTACAATTACCTAATTCTTTACTTATACGTGACGCATGATAAATTGGTGTAGGCCTCCCAACGAATTGTGATAATTCTTTTTTTAATTCATTTTGGAAATTTGTTGACTTA
>Ga0208764_10001942_pt1 | contig 13112 bp, 13 predicted proteins | sample ETNtaG_18_FD_185762 | JGI IMG/M metagenome (GOLD analysis project Ga0208764, IMG submission 185762) | Marine microbial and viral communities from oxygen minimum zone, Eastern Pacific Ocean - ETNP201302SV91 (SPAdes) (version 2) | ecosystem: Environmental > Aquatic > Marine > Oceanic ... | reverse complement strand
TAATTGCTTATTATTTCTATGAGATTTTTTACTTAACAAGAAAACATATTTAATAATTAATAAATTACGTTTTTTTTATTATTAAAATAAATTTAACATAAATTAAAAAATTTAAAAAAAAGATTAAAAAATAAATAAGTAATCATACTTTTAGTATTAATGAAAGGAATTGTATATAAATCAACAGGAAGTTGGTATTCTGTTAAAACTAAACAAGGCATAGAACATCAATGTAGGATTAAGGGTAAATTGCGATTAGATAATTTGCAGAGCACAAATCCATTAGCAGTTGGAGATATTGTTGAATTTGATTTAGAGAATAAAGAAAAGTCTAATTCTGGAATTATAAATCAGATTTGTGAGAGGAAAAATTATATTTTAAGAAAATCAGTTAATTTGTCTAAACAGACGCATATATTAGCTGCTAATATTGACATTTTATTTTTAGTTATTACACTTAACAATCCTGTAACAACTACAAATTTTATTGATAGATTTTTAATTTCTTCTAATGCATACTCTATTGATACTATACTTTTATTTAATAAAATAGACAGCTATAATAAGGATCAAATATTAGAAATTGAAAAGTTGATTAATATTTATACTAAAATTGGTTATAAATGCATTAAAATATCAGCTACTGAAAATTTAAATATTAATAAGATAGCTCCCTTAATTAAGAATAAGACAATTATGTTTGGAGGTCATTCAGGTACTGGAAAAACTAGCATAATAAATTGTATTGAACCAAAATTAGATTTAAAAACTGCAAATATCTCCACTCAGCATCTACAAGGGAAACACACTACGACTTACGCTGAACTATTTGATATAGACTATAATGCTAGAGTAATTGACACACCTGGAATAAAAGGCTTTGGTATTGTTAATTTTGATAAAAATGAAATTGGAGATTTTTTCCCTGAATTTTTAAAGAACAAGAATAATTGTAAATTCAATAATTGCTTACACATAGATGAGCCAAATTGTTATATAAAAAAAATGGTTGATATGAATAATATTTCACTTTCTCGTTATGAAAATTATAAGCAAATAATTACGAGCGATGATTTAAAGTACAGGTAATAAATAAAATAGAAAATGAAATTAGTGATTCAAAGAGTTAAAAGTGCTGGTGTCAATGTTGAAAATAAAGCTGTTTCCTCTATTGAAAATGGAATGTTGATTTTGCTAGGTATTTCAAATAAAGACTCTGGTGAGAATATAATTAGATTAGCCAATAAGATTGCAAAACTTAGAATTTTTAATGATGAAAATCTTATAATGAATAAAAATATAAATCAAATACAAGGAGAGGTGTTAGTAGTAAGTCAGTTTACTTTATATGGGGATACAAAGAAGGGAAACAGGCCAAGTTACATAAATGCAGCTAGACCAGAAATAGCTGAACCACTATATAGAACATTTATTTTAGAATTAAATAAATTAATTAATAAAAAGGTAAAGACAGGAATTTTTGGAGCAGATATGATGGTTGATCTTATAAATGATGGACCAGTTACTTTAATAATAGAAAATTGAAATTATGGAAATAAAAATATTACAAGAGAAGGTAGATAATTGGATAAATAAACATGGAGTAAGATATTTTAATGAGTTAACAAATATGGCTCAACTTACTGAAGAGGTTGGTGAAGTAGCTAGAATTATATCAAGAAAATATGGTGAACAAAGCATGAAAGAAACTGACAATCATGATCTTGGACAGGAATTAGCAGACGTTTTATTTGTTGTTTTATGTTTAGCCAATCAAACGGGAGTAGACCTACAGCAATCTTTTAGTACTATGATGGAAATGAAAGCTAAAAGAGATCATAAAAGGCATCATTCAAACAGAAAGTTAAAGTAAAAATTAAATTATATCTAAAATTTCTTGACAACCCCACTTCTGAGATTGTATATTTGCCCTTTCTAAAAAATTAAACCTATGAAGTTATCAGCTTTTAATTACGAACTACCAGAAAAACTGGTAGCTGAATATCCAAATAAAAACAGAGATGAATCTCGTTTAATGGTCCTTGATAGATCAGATCAATCTATCCAACATAAATTATTTAAGGATATGATAGATTATTTTGACGAAGATGATGTCATTGCTTTAAACAATACAAAAGTTTTCCCTGCAAGATTATATGGCAATAAAGAAAAGACAGGAGCAAGAATAGAAGTTTTTTTACTTAGAGAGTTAAATAGTGAGCAAAGACTTTGGGATGTTCTAGTAGACCCTGCAAGAAAAATAAGAATTGGAAATAAGCTTTATTTTGGAGATGATGAAATTTTAGTTGCTGAAGTTATAGATAATACAACTTCTAGAGGCAGGACTTTAAGATTTTTATCTGACACCCCATATGATGATTTTAGAAAATTATTACTTGATCTAGGTCAAACTCCGTTACCTAAATATATCAAAAGAGATGTTGAGCCAGAAGATAAAGAAAGATATCAAACAATATATGCAAAAAATGAAGGCGCAGTAGCTGCTCCAACTGCAGGGTTGCATTTTTCAAAACATTTATTAAAACGCCTTGAAATTAAAGGAATTAAATTTTCAGAAATAACACTACATACTGGTTTAGGCTCATTTTCACCTGTTGAAGTTGAAGATTTATCAAAACACAAAATGGATAGTGAGAGAGTAATAGTTGAAGAAAATGCAGCGACCATTATTAATAATGGATTAAAAAATAAAAAAAGAATATGTGCAGTTGGAACAACTGTTATGAGAGCTATTGAGAGTTCAGTTTCATCAAGTGGTACTTTAAACAGAAATGATGGCTGGACAAATAAATTTATTTTCCCCCCATATGAATTCAGCATTGCAAATTCTATGATTACTAACTTTCATATGCCAAAGTCAACTTTACTAATGATGGCTTCTGCATTTGCAGGTGATGATTTTCTTAAAAGAGCATATGCTGAAGCAATAAAGGAAAAATACAATTTTTATAGTTATGGAGATGCAATGCTGATAATCTAAAATTATAAGGTGCTCTTTTAAAATGTCAAAAACAGATATAAGATCTTTATCTCTTGATCAAATAAAAAATTTTTTTTTAGAAAATGGTCATCAGGAATACAGGGCTGACCAGGTTTATTCGTGGCTATGGGAAAAGTCTGCATTAAATTTTGAACAGATGACTAATCTTTCAAAATCAATTCGAGCTATTTTAAAGGAAAATTTTGTTATAAATCATATTAAGGTAGAAACAATTCAAAAAAGCAAAGATGGTACAATTAAGAATGCTGTCAAGTTGTTTGATGATTTATTAGTTGAATGCGTGCTAATTCCTACAAAAAATAGAATAACCGCCTGTATATCATCTCAAGTTGGATGTAGCTTAAATTGTAAATTTTGTGCAACTTCAAGATTGAAGCGAATGAGAAATTTAAATCCTGATGAAATTTATGATCAAGTCGCATTAATAAGTGATCAAAGTAGAGATTATTATAATAGACCATTAACCAATATTGTTTTTATGGGAATGGGAGAGCCACTCATGAATTATAATAATGTGATTCAATCTATAAAGATGATAACTTCAAAAAAAGGGCTAGGGATGTCGCCAAGAAGAATTGTAGTGTCTACATCAGGTATTCCAAAAATGATAAAAAAGATGGCAGATGAGAATGTAAAATTTAAGCTTGCAGTATCGTTACATTCTGCAATTGATGATGTGAGAACTTCAATTATGCCTTTTAATGAGAAATTAAAATTATCTGAATTAAAATTAGCATTACAATATTGGTATAGTAAAACAAAAAGAATAATTACTTATGAATATGTTATTTGGAAAGGAATTAATGACACAATAGAGGATGCAAAAGCTTTAGTAGACTTTTGTAAGTTTGCACCAAGTAAAGTGAATATAATTCAATATAATTCTATTGACAACGATGAATTCATACAAGCTTCAAAAAGTAATATTGATTTATACCAAAATATTCTTGAGAAGAATAATATAAATGTTACCGTTAGAAAATCAAGAGGACAAGATATAGATGCTGCCTGTGGCCAACTCGCAAATAAGCCTTCTTAAATTAATTAATTAATTAATTCTATTTAGTTTTTACCAAAAAGTTTTAAATTAATTACTAAATTAACCAGTCCAAATATTAACTATAATATAAATTAATTGATAGCAAAATCAACCATTGAAAGTGTATTTGAATCATCTCGTGTAGAGGAGGTAATAGGTGATTTTGTTCAATTAAAGAAATCAGGTTCAAATTATAAAGGTTTAAGCCCATTCACAGAAGAAAGAACACCTAGTTTTATGGTTTCTCCAGCAAAACAGATATGGAAAGATTTTTCTAGTGGAAAAGGTGGTACTGTAGTTACATTTCTTATGGAACATGAACATTTTACCTACCCTGAAGCAATTAAATATTTAGCTAAAAAATACAATATAGAAGTAGAAGAAACTCAAAAAACTTCAGAGCAAAAATTAGAAGATAGTGAAAGAGAAAGCATGTATTTAATTACTGAATATGCTAAAGATTATTTTCAAAATAACTTAATGAAATCTGAAGAGGGCAAATCAATTGGACTATCATATTTCAAAGAAAGAGAATTCTCAGAAGATGTCATTGAAAAATTCAAATTAGGATATTCATTTAATAAGTCAAATAATTTTTCTGAGGAAGCTTTAAAAAAGGGGTATAAATTAAATTTTTTAGAAAAAACAGGACTTACTATAGTTAAAGATGACAAGAATATAGATAGGTTTAAAGGAAGAGTAATGTTTCCAATCCTTAGTATGTCAGGTAGAGTTTTAGGTTTTGGAGGCAGAATACTTAAATCTTCTAAGAATATTGCTAAGTATATTAATTCTCCTGAAAGCATAATTTACTATAAAAGCAAGGTTCTATACGGCATATTTCAAGCAAAACAAACTATAGTAAAAGAAGATAATTGTTTTCTTGTAGAAGGTTATACAGATGTAATTAAACTTCATCAAAAAGGAATAAAAAATGTTGTTGCTTCTTCTGGAACAGCATTGACAGAAAATCAGATTAGATTGGTAAGTAGATTAACTAAGAACATTACAGTTTTATTTGATGGAGATAGTGCTGGTTCTCGTGCAACTTTAAGAGGGATAGATATTATTTTGGAGCAGGACATGAATGTGAGAATATGTAATTTGCCTGAAGGTGAGGATCCAGATAGTTTTGCAAATTCAAAACAAACAGAAGAATTAGAAATATTTTTTAAAGAAAATTCAAAAGACTTTATTAAGTATAAGGCATCTGTATTAGTTGATGAGGCAGAAAATGATCCAGTAAAAAAAGCTGCTGTAGTTAGAAATATGGTTGAAAGTATTTCAAAAATTACTGATCAAATAAAAAAGGAAATATATATAAAGGAATGCTCGTCAATAATGGGAATAAGTGAGCAAGTCTTATATAGTACTCTAGCTCAAATTCAAAAAAAATCATTTAAAAAAGATGTAAAGCAGTCAAAACAGAATTTTGATTCATTTAGTATTGTAAAATCAGAAAATTCGAATAGAGAAACTAACATTCTTTATGAGTTAGAGAAGAAAATTATTGAGATTTTATTATTATATGGTAACAACATTGAAAATTTTGAAGATGAAATTGAAAAAGAGGATGAAAATGGAAGACTCATATTGAGCCCTATTATTCGTCGCGTAAAAGTGTTTGAAAAAATTTACATGGATCTTCATGAAGATGAAATGGAATTTTCTAATGATAATTTTAGAAGAATTTACTATAAAATTATTGAATGTTATAATGAGAATAAGGAGATTTCTAACGATAAAATATTAAACACTTTACCTAAAGAGCTTGAAATTGAGATCACAAATATATTAATGAATGATGAAAAATACATGTTACATGACTGGGAAAGAAATAGTATTTTTCCAAAGGCTAAAAACACATCAATTTCTCAACTTGTAATAGAGACAATACTTAATCTACGTTGTTTTTTAATAGATAAAAAATTAAATGAGTTTAAAGATAAGACATCTGATAATATAGATAACAAATTGGTTTTAGAAGATGTTGTTAATTACTCAAGTTTAAAAACACGTCTTTCGAAAAAGTTAAACAGGGTAATTTAGATTATTTTAATTTTTCTGGAATTATACAGACCGGGATTGATTTCATTTTATGTTGGTTGTTTCTATTATGTTTTTCAAAAATCCTGAAAACCTCATTTTCTCTTCCTTTAAAATCTTTTAAGGTTTTTCCTAGATTTTTCTGCTTCATTGCCCATTCAATTTCATTGTAGCTTGCACCAATTTGTTCTTCATCAGTTCTATTGTCTTCCCAAAGCCCATCAGTTGGTTTTGCATTAATTATTTCTTTATCAATTTTTAAGTATTCTGCGAGTTGATAAACCTCTGATTTAGTAAGGTCTGCTATTGGACTAATATCGACACCTCCATCACCATATTTAGTAAAAAAACCAATACCAAAGTCTTCAACTTTATTCCCAGTTCCAACAACGATATAATTATTTAATGAAGCAAAATAATATAGTGCTGTCATTCTTAATCTAGCTCTTGTATTAGCTAAGGCAAGTTCTTGAAGAAACGTTTTTTTTTCATCTGGAATTATATTTTTAAATTCATTAAAAACACTGGATAGATCTATTTGGTTCGAACAAATACAATTTCCGAATTTTTCTTTTAACCATTTTATATGATTTTTGGCTCTAGAATGCTGAGATAAATTTTGTCTAATTGGAATATCAAGACATAGGGTTTGCAATCCAGTTTTTGCACATAATGTTGAAGTAACTGCAGAATCAATCCCACCTGAAATGCCTATAACATAGCCGTTAATTTTATTTTGAACTTTGTAGTCAATTAACCATTGAACAATATATTCTTCAACTTTTTGTGTGTCCATTAATATATTCTATATTGATTAATAACTATATTATATTTGTAATACATAAATATATTAATACTAGTAGTTAATAAATATTAATTTATTGAAAAAATACATTTTTTATACAATTTTTTTGTTGTCATTAAGCTCATGTGATGTTAATAATAATAAAATTAGCAATACTTATCAATTTGATATTGAAAGGTTTGAAAAATTATTTCATGAGACTACAATTAATAATTTGTCGGATTTAAAAAATAAATACCCTTTTCTTTTTCCAGAACAATATAGTAATGAGATTTGGACAAATAGATTAAATGATACAATTCAAAAAGAAATATATAGCGAGATTAATATAGTTTATCCAAACTTAGACAATGAAAAGAATGATTTAATTAATTTTTACAATAATTTTACTTCATATTTTCCAACATATAAATTACCACGAATCATTACTTTAATTTCTGATATTCAATATGAAAACAGAGTGATTCTAGCAGATTCTCTATTATTAATTGGGATAGATAACTATTTGGGTTCAAACCATTTATTTTATAGTTCAATGCCCAAATATATAAGTGATAATTTAATTTCTAGAATGATTGTTTCTGATGTTGCAGAAGAATACGCTCATTATATAATTCCAAAAAATAATTTTTATACTTTTTTAGACAGAATAATTTTTTATGGTAAGGTGTTGTATTTTAAAGATATTATGCTGCCTAAATTAGATGATAGATATAAAATTGGATATTCAAAATTAAATATGGAATGGGCCAATAATAATGAAAATTTTGTTTGGACTTATTTTGTTGAAAAAGAACTTATGTTTAGCTCTGACAATAAATTAACAAATAGATTTATTAATATTGCACCTTTTTCTAAATTTTATTTATCTGTTGATAATGATTCGCCGGGAATGATTGGAAAATTTATTGGTTGGCAAATTGTAAGATCTTATATGGAAAACAATAAAACAACATTAGTTGAAATGATTTTGATGAATCCAACAGACATATATAATAACTCTAAATATAAACCTAATAAATAATGGCTACAAAAGACAAATCAATAATAAAGCTTGAAGTTGAGCTAGATGTAAATAAAGTTCCAGAAAAAATATTTTGGACAGCTAAAGATGGAAATGTTATAAATAAAGAAACTAAGGTTGCTTTATTATCTGTGTGGGACTCTGAATCTAAAGAGAGTTTAAGAATCGATTTATGGACAAAAGATATGCCAGTTGAAGACATGAAAATGTTTTTTTATCAAACACTATCTACTATGACAGATACTTATGAACGAGCTACTCAGGATATTGAGGTTGCTAAGGCCATGAAAGAATTTTGTATTTATTTTTCTGAAAAATTAGAATTATCTAACAAATAATTACCATTCATTAATTCTATTAGCATCAAGCCTTATAAAAATAAAAAGAAGTAGGGTAAAAGCCAATAAACTAGATCCACCATAACTAAGAAAAGGAAGTGGAATACCAATTGTTGGAGTAACTCCTAAAACCATTCCTATATTTATCATAAAATGCATAAATATTATTGACGCAACTGAGTATCCGTATATTCTGCTAAAATGATTTTTTTGCATTTCGGATAAACTAATAATTCTAATAATTAATATTATATAGAGTATAATTGTAAATGAACTTCCTAAAAAACCCCATTCTTCTCCAACACTACTAAAAATATAATCACTATGTTGTTCAGGAACAAAATTTCCAATAGTTCTAGTTCCTTCCATATATCCTTTTCCAGACAACCCACCTGAACTAATTGCCTTTTCTGATTCATTTAAGTTATAAAGAATAGTCCTTTTCATTTGTTTAATTTTTATTGGATCCTTTTCAAGATTTAGCCAAACTGAAATATAATTTTTTTGATGCGTCTTTAGAATATTGTTATACGTATAGTTTGTTATGATGCTTATTGATAAAGAAAAAATTAAAATTAGTACAGATTTTATTAGGCTCCTTGATTTTCTGGTTTGATAAAAATAATTTAGAATTAATAATATTATTGATAAAAATAAGACGGATGAAATAGATGTTTTAATGGTAAGAATAGATACAGTTAAAATTACAAAAGCAATAAATAAATAAATTTGAGAAATCCCTTCCCTATACAAAACAAAGAATAATGATAAAAATACAATTGAGGTTCCAGTATCATTCTGCAATACAATTAATAGAATTGGTAAAAAAATAATTAGAAATATTTTAATTTGATCCTGAGATTTTTTCAAATTAGTTTGGAAATCACTTATATATTTAGCAACGGCTAAGGCTACGCCAACCTTCATGAATTCACTTGGCTGTAATGTAATACCACTAAATGAATACCACGATAATGCTCCATTAATTCTATTCCCAAATAAAAATAATCCCAATACAAACAAGATACAAACCAGATAAAACACACTTGAAAACCTCTCATAAAATTTAACTTCTATCGTAAGAGATATAATAATTATAACAAAAGAAATAAGAATAAAAACAAACTGTTTCCCGTATAGAGTGTTAAAATCTAATAATGAAATATTTTCACCGCTAATACTTGACGATATTATATTGGCTAACCCGAAACATATTAGAAAAAAATAGACCAATACCAGTATCCAGTCTATTTTAAAGAAATTTTTTCTTTCACTTAGCATTATTCATTTATTTTAAATGGTTTTCCTAAATAGGGTTTTAAATATTCTGTCTTTAAATTTTTGTTTATTACTAATTTCTCAATTTTTTTTAATGAAATTTCTTTTTTCAAATATTTTTCAATCATTAAACTTGCTATTCTTCCTGCCCAAACAGATCCATATCCTGCATTTTCTACTAAAACAGATATTGCTATTTTTGGATTTTCTCTTGGAGCATAGGCAACAAAAATTGAATGATCACTCAATTGAGTTTTAACTTTATTTATTTTTACAAAATTTTCAGCTGTTCCAGATTTCCCACTAACTTCTATCCCTGGAATTTGAAGTAATTTTCCCGTTCCTGACTTATATACTTTGAATAATGCTTTGTCCATTGTCTCAAAATGTATACTATCAATAGTGGTCTTAATTGGTGTTCTGAATCTAATGTCAATACTATCTCCATCAATATTTTTTATAATATGAGAAGTTAAATAATATCCTTTATTAGCTACAGCTGCAGTCATGTTTGCTAATTGAATTGGAGTAGTTAAAATTTCACCTTGACCAATAGCATTTGAAAGCGTAGTAGTTGCACCCCATTTAAAATCAGGATACCATCTATCATAATATTCTGAGTCAGGTATTACCCCTTTTTTTCCTACAGGCAAATCATTATTTAAATAATTACCAAGACCAAAACTCTTTATATGATTACTCCATTGATTAAAACTTTTCTTTGTATTATTATCGGAATCTATTGTCTTTCTATAGATATCAGCAAAATAAGAATTACAGGATAATGAGATGGCATTATATATATTTCTATAGCCTCCTCCACAATGACAATTCATTCTTCTTTTTTCTTTTCCATAGATATAATATCCTTTACAATAAATAGTTGATTTATCAGTGATTGATTTTTCTTGAAGAGCAGTAAGCCCAGCTAATATTTTAAATGGAGACCCAGGTGGAAACATTGATAATAGTCCTTTATCAATTAATGGTTTGTATATGCTGTCTTTGTATAATTCAACGTAGTTTTTTGATCTTTCTCTACCAACTAAAAGGTTTGGATTATATGAAGGCGAAGAAACTAATGCAAGTATTTCTCCAGATTTTGGTTCTAAAGCAACAATTGCTCCTCTTTTATTTTTCATAAGTAATTCCCCATATTCTTGAAGTTTTGAGTCTATTGTTATAGTTAAATCTTTACCAGGAATTGATGGAATATCTAATGATCCATTTTTATATTTCCCTATATCTCTATTAAATCTATCTTTTTGTATAAATTCAATTCCTTTTACTCCTCTTAAGTATTTCTCATAGGACATTTCAACCCCTTGTTTTCCAATAATATCTCCTTTTAAATAATAGTCATCATTCAAAATATTTTTTCTATTTACTTCAGCAACATATCCAAGAACATTTGCTCCTATGGTTGTATTATATTCTCTTAAATTTCTTTTCTGAATATAGAACCCTTTATATTTCCTAATTTTTTCTGAGAGATATCCATAGTCCTCTTTAGACAGGTGGGCTAAAAATACTGAAGGTATTCTAGTAGAATATTTTGATGTTTTTTTATATTTAGTAATTAAATAATCTTTAGATATTTTAAGTAGACTACAAAATTCTATAGTGTCTAATTCTTGAACTTCTCTAGGAATAATCATTACATCATATGATGGCTGATTTGAAACTAGCAGAACTTTATTTCTGTCATAAATATATCCTCTTTTAGGGTAGGTAAATACTTTTCTTATAGCATTGTCTTCATAAATATCATAATTTTCAGTACTATAAATTTGAAGATAAAATAGTCTGGTAATAAATATTACACCGACTACAAAAACTATTATTGGAAACAGGGATTTTCTCATTTCTTTTTAAGAAATAAATTTAACAGAAGAATAAGAAGTATTGTAAACAAGCCAGTGAAAATAGTGTTTTCTATAATTAAAATTATTTTAGAAGAATCAAATACTTCAATTAAAAATAAAACAAAATGGTGAAATAATGTGAGAGATGATATATATAAAATATTTTGTCTTATATCAATATTTTTAAATTTAACAACTTGATGAATATATGTCATTCCAAAAAATAATTTTAAAAACAAGGGTCTAAAATACGCAAGAGATACGCATGCTGCAGCGTGTATGGCAGCTGAGTCAGAGAAAAAATCTATAGATAATCCATATAGGAAGCTAAATAGAATAAACGCCATTCTGTTATTAATCACTGGAAAATATATAATAATATAAATATATAGGAAAGGATTAATCGAATTTGAAAAATTAATATTATTCAATATTAAACACTGTAATAAAATTAGTGTAATAGCAGAGATTATATTTTTTATTATGTTATTCATCTAAACTTTTTATTTCATCAATTGCTTTGTTTTCAATTATGTATACATTATTAATATTGCTCATATCATTAAATAACATAACTTCTAATTCTAAATAGTTTTGACTATTATCAAGTTTGAATGATTTGATTGAACCAATAAGAATTCCTTTAGGAAAAATAAATGAATTTCCTCCTGTGGTAATTGTATCACCAATTTTTATATCAGCTTGCTTAGGAATGTCTTTTACCTGAACATATGAAGGGTTTCTCCCATCCCAATTTAAAGTTCCAAAATGATTGCTAGTCTTTACTTTTGCATTTAAATTTAGATTAGTGTTAAGAATAGAAATTACTCTAGAATAATTAGTTGAAACTTTATCAATTACGCCAATAATACCTTTAGAAGATATAACCCCAAGATCTTCTTTTATTCCATTTTTTTTACCTACATCTAGTGTAATATAATTTCTTGTTAGTCTAAAACTATTTTTTATAACATGTGCGCTAGTAATATCATAATTAACTGAGTCAGTAATCGTATCAATTTTATTATTTATTATAATTGATCTTAAAAATTTATTTTCATTAACTAGTTTTTCATTTTCATTAACTAGATTAAAGTAATTTTTTATGTCAGCTGTATTATTATAGATAAATCCAAGAACTTCATTACTTGAGTTAATAATTTTACTACTTGTATATGAGTTGGATCTGTAATTAATGAAAATGGATAATAGAAATAAAAATAGAAACAAAAGAAAATTTTTATTTCTAAGCAAGAAATAAATAATCTGTTTCATAAATTTTTAATTCTATTTAATCAATACACTTTTATATTTTGGAATATTTTTTAATACTATTCCTGTGCCTCTTACAACCGCCCTTAAAGGGTCTTCTGCAATATATACTGGCAAATCCGTTTTCTTTGATAGTCTTTTGTCTAATCCTCTTAGCATTGAACCACCACCTGCCAAATACATTCCTGTATTATATATGTCTGCAGCTAGTTCAGGAGGTGTTTTAGATAATGTCTCCATTACTGAATCTTCTACTCTTAAAATGGATTTTTCAAGCGCTTTTACAATTTCTCGGTATGAAACCTCAATTTGCTTTGGTTTGCCAGTTAAAAGATCACGGCCTTGAACACTCATATCATCAGGAGGGGAATCTAAATCTTCTGTTGCAGCACCAATTTGGATTTTTATTTTTTCAGCTGTTCT
>Ga0208764_10001938_pt1 | contig 13145 bp, 23 predicted proteins | sample ETNtaG_18_FD_185762 | JGI IMG/M metagenome (GOLD analysis project Ga0208764, IMG submission 185762) | Marine microbial and viral communities from oxygen minimum zone, Eastern Pacific Ocean - ETNP201302SV91 (SPAdes) (version 2) | ecosystem: Environmental > Aquatic > Marine > Oceanic ... | reverse complement strand
TATGTTTTACTGCAAATGCGAAATATTCGTTTATAGGTACTTGTGCAATACGTACTTTAGTAGATGTATTTTCTATTAACTTAAAGTATTTTTCTAAATACTCTGCTTTGCTATCTAATTCCATATGCAACAAACTTATCTAACTGTTTAATTAAATCTAAATTACCTATTTTTACAATGTTATTTGAATGCATTTGTTCTTTAAGCCACACAACATTTCTATCTTGGAATACATTAATATAAAATTTCTCTAGAGGTGTTTCTGTATAATGTAATATAAAACAATCTTTTTTATCTATATTATCGTATCCGTGCTTCCATATTTTATCAACTTGTTTTGTCATCCATTCTTCAATATAATTTTCAAATCTAGGTGAGCTATGTTTTAAATTTGGAAATAAGTGTGGGTGCATACTTTTTTCTTTATCATATGGAAAGATTATATAAAATGTTCCTCTATCTAACCAACCTGTTTTAAATAAAGATTTAACATCGTCTCTTGTTTTAATAATCTTTTTATATTCTAAATCAATTGGCCATACATTATGATTATAAACAATAGCATTACATCCTATTGCATCTGATGCCATTAATGACCATTTACGTGTACCGCCAGGATGAACATTATATCTAGGCATATCGTCTGTTTTGCTCCAAGGCATGCATTGCACAGGATCAAGCATGTATTTGTCTGTGTTAAACTCATGCATTAACCAAAAGAATTTTTGCCACCACCATATACTAGAATCCAAATAAGAATTATTTCTAACTTTAGAAGATTCGCTAGTACTAATTTTTTTGTCTTTGGTGATTTCTAAATATGCACTAAACGATTCCCAATCAACATTATACAATCTATTTGCAAAATCTAGTATTTCGTTTTCGGAACGGGTTAATAAACCAGCAAGTTTTTTTCTAGATAACTCAATAATTCCTAATTCAATATTATTATTATCTAGACAATCTATTAGATAATCTATTGCTATGTCATTATACTGATTTAATGACTGGACATCGTTGTATGTATTCCTTGTACGGCTCATTGTGTATTGATATTTGCATTTGCCATCGTTGTTCTTTTATAGGACGGACTTGGTGAATTGCTTGGGCATTGAATGCAATAGGTGTTGTATAAACATAACTTTCTATTACATTAAACTCGTTATCTAATATTTCTATAGGATCATGAAATGTTGTTAAAGGTATTACAATGCCTACATTACGTTGGTTATCTTTATGCCTAGTAAAAGTAAACATTGGTTCAAAAAATTTAAAAAATATACGTCCTTCATGTATCTCTTCACCTAACTGTTTATATATACTAAGTATTTCTTTATTTGAAATAAAGTCTTCGTATATGTCAGGACGTATATTGGGTCGTAATTCTAAATGAGGACTACCCCATCCTCCGCCTTTTTTGTACCAACTATCTTTATACTTTAAACAAAAGTCTATTATAAATTGTTTATCATATTCTATATTAAGATATGTACCATTTTGCATTAACCAACGCCTTTTAATATTGCTAATGCTTCGGCTTCTTTCTTATCCCTAAACGCCTCTAACCTTTCTTGTTCGAGATCTTCAAGAACTTCTTTCATCTCTGGATTAACCCATCGATGATGCCAATCACAATCTGGAGTTGATATTTCAACATAAGTGCCGTCAGGTAATTTTTTACCTACTCTTCTGCCACCATGTTTGTGCTTGTTTTTCTTTTCAGTAACCCGCTCTTTTTCTATCATGTGACGCCACTGCGGAGTACCTTCATCTCTTGCGTCTTTATATATTTTTGTTCCCATTAGTGAAAATCTCTAAATTCTAAATCTTTAAGTTTATGTGCCACATCGTCGACTTTATCTTGCCACTTATAATAGTCGTCGGCGCTCTTAGCCTCCTTAACCATGCGAAAACCCTCGTTAAGTTGTCTGATAAGCTCTTGTTTTTTTCTTTTCTTTTCGCTAATCATATTTCTCCTTTAGCTCTTGCTATCATGTCACCCGCATAATGATTTTTTATTTCTTCGAAATGACTTTCTTCAACTGTTTTATTGTACCCATCTGCTCGCCACAGACTAACTCTGAAATCAACAGGCATTGCTCCTAATATAGGATAAAAATGAGTACTACTGTTAATGCCTAAAAATGGCCAGGTTACATGTGTTATGTGATCTGGCACTCCATTTAAACAAGTAAGTTTTAGTTTGTCTTTAGTTAATAGTTTTTTTAATTGCCCATTTAATTTGCCTGCATAGTTTTTCCAACTCTTAAATGTACTTACACTTATTAAGTCACCTAAATAAGGTAGTCCGCATTTAAAGTTTAACCATGGTACAAAAATTGCATGTTCAGCCCTTGTTTCATTTCTAATAGCAATAAAAAGAGTCATCCATTTATTTTTATCTATTGGACATAATATTGTATCAAACCGTGTACGTATTACGTAATCATACTCAATGCCCGAACTGAATAGAAGATCGGTTGCTAATCCTGTGCTTAAAAACTGGCCTACATGTGGTCCATGTTTATACCAGCCTAGTACATGATCTTCTACAAATTTTGTTCTTGCGTCTATACTATTATATCGCTCAATTGGTTCCCACCAATCTTCGTAATAGTCATTAAAATTATCTATTTGAATGTGGTCTGTTTTCCATTCATCTTGTATTCGTTGTCGTAAGTTAAGAGAGTTATCGTCCCAAGAATGAACATAAAAATCCATATCATAATGATCACCATGGGGCGAGCATTTATTATGAAACCACCATGCACCTTCGTGTAAACACCGAGGCATGCCCATAACTAATACTGCAACTTTCATAACGTGTTAATAGCAATCCAGATTAAAAGTAAGTTAGCCACAGCAAGTTCGGCGGCCAATAATGTATGATACCATACCCATCTAGATTCGTACTTTCTATCTCGTTTAATTTCTAGTTGTGCCTTCTTCTTGGTCAGTTCTTCTTCCTCGTCAACCTCGGCAGAAGGCATCCATAAATTAGTCCATTTTTCACTTAACTTTTTTAACATGTTATTATTTACTAGACTTCTTACGAACTGGCTTGTTAAGTGCAACCCCGTCGTACCCTTCGTTCCAGTCTGTTAATTTAGGATGTTCAAGAGGTGAAGACCACCATGCTTCCCAAGGAAAGTGTATCCATATATTGCCTGAGTCTTTAGCACAATCCCTAACCCAATAGTTAGGTTTAAATTCTACTTCATTATTCCACCAAAGAGATGCAAAACGTATGTCGCATTCCTGAGCCCAAGGATGCATAGGTTCGTTATTATCTCTGCGTCTAGCATCAATAAATCCTTGCATCTTTTCAAATGTTTCGCCACTATCACAAATGTCATCAACAATTAGTACTTTATTATCCGAGGGTTTTGGTAGGTAGGTATCCCAATGTGGAAAGTCTCTTAAACTTGCATGTATGGGTTTAAATGGTAGGTTAAACCAATGCGAAAGCATAACGCCCGGTGTTAAACCTCCACGTGATAACCCAACTATAACATCGGGTGTGAATTCATCTATTGCTAGTTGCCTTATAAGGGCATTTGTATCTAGCATCATATCTTTCCAACTATACCATATAAACTTTGTCTGTTCTGACATTATATCTCCTTAATTAAATTGTGTAACTCTGGTATATAATCTTTTAAATGTTTATTATAAATTGTATCTTGTACTTTATAATTTGTCTTAAAAGTATTAAAATATTCTTCATTGAATTTTGAACTACTTAATGCATTTGTTACATTCTCACAAAAATCTGTGGTTGCATCATATGCTAATATTTTTTCTAATGCGTGATTTTTTACTGTCTGAGGAATTGCGTACAGGCCTGTCCATTCAGGTTCGGATACCCAATTTGGTAATAATATATCTAAATTGTTATCATTGCACCATGTCCAGATATTAGTAATATCTAAAATATTAAAAATTGTTGTTGCAGTTTCAACATGTATTTCTTCGACATAGTCTTTAAATTTATTAACATTACTATTTACTACATTCCAGTCGCCCGGGTGCCTTATATAATTGTATGTATCGCCAATACCATCTATGCTAAGAACAAACCAAGTCTTTTTAAATTTAGATAATTCATTATATACTTTTTTATTAAACAAAGTACCGTTAGTTGTTATTTGTACTACGCAATCTTTATTAAGTTGTTTAAGTACATCAACAAGTTCCGGTATTAACATCGGTTCCCCTCCAGTAATATTGAGTTCATATAATCCTCCACATGCTTCAATTAAACTTGATAGGAATTTTTTCTGTTGCCACCAACGACTACTTTGTGATATTATACTTTCTTTTGATTGGTGTATAGGAGAGTTCCAATTTGCATCTTTAAATGCTTGTTGATTTTCTTCTACAATTTGTGACCACATGCTAGAACTTATAGGACCACACATTCTACATGCAAGATTACAGGTAGTTCCAAAACGTATATCAATTTGCTTTATGGGAGCATCAACATGTGTGCCTTGCGTAACAATGTTGAATATTTCAATTGGTGAGTATCCGTGCCAGGATGTTTCGACTGCCCTATTAAGAGACATTTGGCGTTTACTGCGAACACCATTTAATTCTCGCTTATGGCATATTTCACAAGATCTATGCCACTTTCCAGCAAGCATAGTTGCTCGTACTTCTTTTGCATGTTTAGAATTCCAAAAGGATTGGATAGATGTATCTTTTACAGATACAGGAAGACTTCGTTGTTCGCAACAATGACTAAGGGTGCTTTCTATGCCAACATGAACTGTGGTCCAAGGCCATGGACAAATTGTTTTGCTAAGATCATGCAGGCTCGGCATCTGAGGTAGCCAATACTGATTTTGCTTCAACCATGCGTGTAACTATTTTACCCTTATCAGTTCGTATTTCACGAGTCCAACGCCCATGGTCGACTAGCATATATTCGCCTACTTTAATATCAAATACTTCTGGGCCTATTGCTTTGCATTTAAACCAACGTGGTCGAATGCCTTCATCTTTGCCGTCGTCATCCATTAAAATAACGCCTGCTTTAGTTACTCTTTCGCCTTTATCAATAAGTTCGGCTAAAACTTTTCCTCTAAGTGGTTTTATATCCATTGTTTTATGTGCGATATGGTTTCTTAAATTCATTTTTTACTCTTAGTTTTTTTGGTAGATTTAGTAGTAGTGGTAGATTTTACAGGTTCCCCTTTTATTTCTCTAACTTGTATACTACCATCGGCAAATTCAACCTCCTGGTACATTTTGCCATCTTTCCCTTCGTATTCATTAAGTATGTGTCCTTCGTCAACTTTTGCTTCCTCAGGGGCTGGATCACCAAAATTTTCTTTAATATTAACTTCTTCTACTTGTGGTTTTTCTATAACTGTTTGGCGAGTTTTTACAACTTCATTATATGGTTTAATAATAACATCGCCCTTCATTACATCACCACGAGCATTAACTGGCATATTACCAATTGCTCGAGCTTCCTGATGTGCATCCGACAACTCTTGCATGTTGATAGTTCTGCCTTTATTTGTCTTTACTTCTCTCATCTTAAAAACTCCTTAATATCTAAATTGTATTTAATGCTATTAACTTTGTGTACTCCTAGCAAATACAAGCAGTAACTACCTACACTACTACCTCTACCGACACCAAGTGAAACATTATGTTCTTTGCATCTATCTACAAAGTATTTTAAAAAACGTAACAAATTAATTAAGTCACGTGCTTTAAATAAGTCTAATTCTTCTGTTACTCTATTACGTTCGTACTCGCTTTGTGTTTTATCTAACAAAAATTGTTCTATATTAAAATCTTCATAATTATCTGGCATCCACCATGTAATACTTCGATATTCGTCTGCCTCTGGTGTTTTGAAAATATCTGTTTTATCTTCAACACAAAAATCCCAAGGCTGTATATCATTTAATAATACCTTGACTGCTTCGTTTTCTGTGTATATGGGATTTAAATCTTTATCTAATCTCATGTACTAATTAACTCGTCGTATGTATCTTGCTCGTCTTCGTCTTTTGCATTTTTACGATGACGTTCATTGATAGCATCGTCAATAGTATCTAAAGTAATATGCATTTGATTTACGGCTCCAGAGCGGGCAATGCCCGCTTGTTGAAGTTTTGTAATAACATTACGCTTCATCTCTTGGAGCTCTTCTAAACTTTTATTTGTTAAATCTAATAATGGATTAAACATTAGAATGATAATTTAATTAAAACATTAACTTCTTTTTGATTTCCGTCAAATATCCAAAACTTTACTTTTAACGGATATCTGTCCTCATGGTAATCTTGGAACTTCCTAAGGCGTTTAACTATCCCCTTAGGACCTTTCCACCTATTCTTACCACAAACTCTATTTAATATCCCCACGGCCCGATAGAATTGTTCTAAAGTTTCGATAGATAATTCTATCGGGATAATGGGTATCTCTTTGTATTCACTCATAATTCTCATATTTGCTTTCGCGGGATCGCAATGAGAGCCCGCATTAAAGGTAACCTTGCCAAAGGGTTTTAGCCATGTCAATTATCAGGTGTTTTTTTCATACAAAAATCTTTCCTTTGTTAGTTGTTATTTGTCATCTGGTCTAGTTATTTGAAACATGTTACATTCAAATCCCTTTCCGGTAGTGTCTCCGCCCATGTTATCCAATTCCATTGGTTCGTCGGGTTTCTCACCAGGGTTAATGTAACCTATATTTTGTAAAAAACTATTACCATCTAAATCTATTGTGTTGAATACTAATCGCCGTTCGTCAAATTCTTCGCCTTCGTCCAATGTCATTGTTGCGTCTATAAATCCGCCCTTTTCGCTACTGTATGCAGTAAAGTAATAGCCTGGTTCATAACAATAGTTATGCCCTTCATGTGTATATACTTCTCCTTGTTCACGAATCATTTCATCTTCGAGCCAATAGCCTTTGCCGATATCGTCGAATTCGCCTTCATCTGCTTCTTCATACTTTTGTCTTAGTTGATATATATCATCATAATTTACTGTTGTATCGTTTGGTAATTCAATATCCACATATGCACTATCTAAATCGACGCCGTATTCATGTGCTACATTATCACATTCGTACCAACCTTCACCATTTAGAAAGTCCATATCTTCGGGAATACGATTTTCTTCTACATAATCAGCCGCATCCCAACAGTATGCTTCTAGTGCTTCTGCTCCAAGTGTTTGCCAGTAATCATATTGTTCTGCTGTAATTTCACCTAGTACAAATTCGCCACCATAGCCACCGATATAAATCTTGACTTCTCTTTCATCACTCATGTGTCGCTTTTTGATCTGTTCTCGCTACGTTCAACTGAAAACGCACCCTCAGGAAAACGTTCGAGAAGTTTGTCTTTATTACGTTGTATTACTTCGTTTGGACTTACTTCAAGAGCAGTACAGGCATTAGCCCAATACCATGCTACGTCACCTAGTTCTTTAATTAGTTTATCTCTAAGTTCCGGGGTAATTTCTTTTCCTTGAAATAATATTTTTTTAACAATATCACCAAACTCACCTCCTTCAGCCATCATACCAAATGCGGCTGTTACTAATCGTGGTATGTTTACATTAGTTGTTAAATGAGCATCTGACATTTCTAGTTCTGCTAATCTATGTAAAAAACTAGCATATTGTTTAGATGTGTCGCTCGTAATACTGTCTACAAATTGTCTGTATTCTTCAAATGTTAATTGTGTCATATAATAGTTGTTACGGCATCCAAGCCGGTTTGTCTGAGAAAGAATCTTTAACATTAAAACTTGTAGAACATCCACAAGTTGAAGATGCTTTAGGGTTTTCAAAACGTGGCCCTGGTGCCGATAAATCGGTTGCCCAGTCAATAGTTAAGCCATCTACTAATAAATGACTTTTTCTATCTACACATATTTTAACACCTAATTGTTCAAAAATCAAGTCTTTCTTTTCGGGTTTATCAAAGGTAAGTTTATATTCATAGCCTGCACATCCTCCGCCAGTAACTGTTACTCGAAGATGTTTATCCAATGCCTCAGAATCTTCTGCCATTCTTGTAAAATTTTTACTTGCAATCGTTGTAAGATTAATCATCGTCGTCGCCTGTTCCGGGTGCCGGTAAAAAGTGTTCTTTCTTTTCAGGATCACCTTTATACTCTTTTTTGTGATCCCATTTTTCTGCATCGGGTAATGGCCCTTTGTCTTTGCTAGTTAAATTAGGCCATATTTTACTATACTTAATATTTATATCTAGCCAGTATTTACGTTTTTCTTCGGGGGTATCTTTGTGTTTTTCGGGTATAATTGCACCTACTGGACATTCTGGTTTACATACACCACAATCAATACATTGTGTCTCGTGTATTACAACCATGTTCTCGCCTTCATAAAAGCAATCAACAGGACATACTTCTATGCAATCCAAATATTTGCACTTAATGCATTCTCCAGTTACTATAAATGTCATTCGTGATAGTAATCCATTGGTGGGTCATTCCACATGTCTAAATGTGCTTTTGCTTCTTCACTCATCATATGTTGTCCCCATGGAGGATCAAACGTAACGTCAACATTTGCACTTTCGACTTCATCTATTGTTAATACTGCTTCTTTAACCCATTGGGGTAACTCCTCTGCTACGGGGCAGAAGGGACTTGTTAAACTCATTAATATTTTAACATCTTTTTCTAAAATGTCAATATTATATATTAACCCTAAATCATATATGTTTACAGGTATTTCAGGATCAAAGACTGTTTTTAATTGTTCTATTATTTTCTCTTTCATATTAAATGTGGACAAACATCCTCTAACTTTTGTTCTCTTGATTTATCTAATTCGTCTGTGTATGAATAAAATTTATCTAATAATTCTTTGCTACAAGGTTTTTTAACAACATCTACTATGTCTTTATATTCTGTATCTAAATATTTACTTATTATGTCTTCTTTAACTTTAGCAGGTAAAACCCATGCACCTAAGTGTGGTATGTCAAAATTAAATCCATAGTTCATGTCTGTTCCTATTTCGTTTTCTATCCAAGATTTAAATTCTGCTATTTCATGTACATTATAGTTTGTTACAGTTGTATGAATATCAATGTAACATATTTCTTTTAACTTTTTAGTATTTTCTAGTATAGTTTCGTAATCTGATTCAGGACCTCTTATATAGTTATGTGTTTCTTTAAATCCATCTATACTAACACTCATATCTATTTCAAACAAGTTAAGTTTATCTAACCAAGATGGTAATTTACTGGCATTAGTTGATGTAGTAATATGTATATTTTTTGTATTATCAACAGTTGATAATTTGTCTATAAACTTTTCTACACTAGGCATTAAAAATGTTTCACCACCTTTAAGTTCTATATAAACTGTGCCAGTCTTAATACTGTTTGTTATGCTATATACTAAATCATTAATTGTATCCTCTGTTGCATCATATGCTTTACCATGTCTTTCTTGAAACCAACCTGTGCTATTTCCTGGATTACACATTCGACATCTAAGGTTACAAAAATTACCTAAGTTGATATCAAAAATTTTTATATCCTGACTAGTAAATTTTTTACCTTGTTTTTCTAAATATTGTCGTCTACTTCTTACATTATTTTCTTCAGCAGTTTTACAATCAATACATCCTATAGGCCAATTACCTTGGCGCATTTTTTCAATTTCGTTTTCATATATAGGTTGTAGTGAAGTGAACTTATACTCTGGTTTATATGGTATTCTTTGTTTAAACCAACAACAAGGTGATATAGCCCCCCACGGAGTAAGTTGTATTGCTTGTGTAAATGCTATGCATGGTTTCATAGATATATGTATGCAAGATATTCACCTAAAGCCGCACCTAACAAAATCGCAATTATTATGGACCATATCCAAAATTTAGTCGATATTGTTGGGTCGTTCACGGGCTAAGTCCTTTAGGCGCCATATGAGTTGATTCATACCGTTCGCTCTGCTGGGACTGAATACTAATCCTAATGTTGACATTGATTGAGCATTAAAGGCTTGTGCTTCGTCTATTGACATGCTATTAAAGATTTCACAAACCATCCTAGCAAGACCTTTAGTTAGTAATGAATCTGCTCTTGTTTTATATTTACTCTCGTGTATATCGCACCATAGTTTACTTGTACATCCTTTTACAAATGTTTTATCTGTACAAAATTCTTCAGGTAGATCGCCGCCTTTATCAGACCAATCTATTACATATTGATATCTATCAAAATCATCTAGTGCGTCTATTTCTTCTTTTATTTCGTTAAATGTTGACATACTTCTTTATATGCTTTACTAAATCTTTCTAAATCTTTTTCATCATTGTAAAAACTTATACTTGCTCTTACCAATCCTCTTTCGTCGATTGACTTTACATACGGCTCAGCACATAACATACCGCTTCGTACTGCAATGTTTTTTCCGCCTAATAATGTTGCAACATCTCCTGGATGAGCATCTGTTTTAAAAGTAACAATATTTACACCATCGTCCCAAACAGGAGTAATTATTTCTTTTAATTTTATTGTTAGTTCTTTTTCGTATGCTAATAATTCTTCTCTTCCTAATGTTGTAATAAATTCACATGCTTTTTGTAACTGCAATGCACCTGCTATATTAGGAGTACCTGCTTCAAACTTTCCGCATCCATCAATATAAGTTTGTCCGTGTTTTTCAACTTCAATTACAATACCGCCACCAACTTGGTATGTATCCATTTTATCAAAGTGTTTTTCTTTTACACATAAACATCCTATACCTGTTGGACCATATAATTTATGTCCACTAAAACTTACAAAGTCTGCACCTGGATATTTAAATTTTACTATGCTTTGTGCGGCATCTATATGTATTAATGCATTATATGCTTTTGCTAATGTTACTATCTTTTTATAAGGTTGTTGTACACCACTTATATTTCCAATGTGTGCAAAACTTATAAGAATTCGATCATATACACCTTTAGTACGTTTAAGTGTTTCACTTAACATTAATGTATCAATATAACCGTTTTCGTCTAAGTCTAAATATTCTATATTAGCATTAGAATGACGCCACGGTAATAAGTTTGCATGATGTTCTGTCCATGGTACTAATACTAAATCTGCTGGAGATAACGTTAATGCATTTGCTAATAAGTTTATGCTTTCGGTTGTGTTACGTGTGAATATTAATTCGTTACTGTTAAACCCTGCAAATTCTGCAACAACCGATCTTGCTTCTTCATATTTTGTTGTTGCTTCTTGCCCTAGTTTATGCGGACTTCTATGTATGTTTGCATTGAAGTACCAATAATAATTGTATTCTGTAATGACTTTGGCTGGAGTCATTACAGTTGCCGCATTATCTAAATAGACGTGATCTTTATAGTTTGGAAAGTAACGTTTGTACATTGTCTATACTTCGTTTAAGTGTTAGGTGTTTTATTGCAGGGAAAATGCTTAAGATACTTTCTATTAATCCATAGAGTAATACTTCTTTTGTATTTTTAATACCTCTAGTGTTCATATAATACATTTGATTAGTATCAAAATTTGACATTGTACATCCGTGTCTGCAGGAAACATTTTTATTATCTATTATTAAATTTGGTTTAGCACTAATTTCGCCTGTTTCTGATAGTATATAGTTTTTTATATCCATATTAGCATCAACATTCTCACCAGTTGGTGGTATAATAATTTGACTAGTAAAATTTATTTTGCTATTATTGCTTGCAATATTTTTAGAAACGATATCAACTTTAGTATCTGCTTCGCAAATTACATCAGTTGTAATAGTAGTTTTACCTTCAGTACATGTTGTAATAGTAAGTAGATTGAATTCAATGCCCTTCTTAACATAGATGGTTGCATCAATTACATCATTTGTTTTAGCAAATAATCCGTATGTTGTATTTTTATCAATTGTTATGTCTTTGCTATCCGGAAATACATCATAAAACATTATAACCCTGCTTCTGTATCTTTTTTAACATACGTTTTTCGTGTGTCCTTAATACACCATCTTTAATTACATGTACTTTGGTTACATTTAAAAAATCATACAACTTAAAATTATGACTTATAATAAGTGCTGACTTATCACTAGTTAAATATTCTCGTAATGATGCACCAATTGAATTTATTGCATCAATATCTAACCCGCTATCTATTTCATCTAGTAAAACACAAGTTGGTTTCAAATGAAACATTTGCATTATTTCATTTTTCTTTTTTTCACCACCACTTGCATTATAATTTACTTTACGTTTATACCAGCCTTCTCCCAATCCAAACTTATTTGAAAATTCATTGTACGTATCAATAATATCGCGAACAGTAGTTTCTTTACCAAGATTTTTTTTGGCTTCTTTAATTAACGCCATGTTACTAACGCCATCAATTTCAATAGGATTTTGAAAGCTCATAAACATTCCGTGTTTTGCTCTTTCATGGACCGGCATATCTGTTATGTCTTTATCATTTAAAAACACACGACCAGATATATCAAATTCCTTACCCATAATAGCATTAAGCAAAGTACTTTTACCAGATCCGTTTGGTCCTAGCAAAGCATGTATTTCACCTTTGGGTATTTTAAAATTAGCGTTTTTAATTATTGTTTTTTTGTCTGCTCGGATTTGCAGATCTAATACTCTTAACATTAGCCTATTGAATTTTCTAGTTGAACGGCCATTAATTTATTTGCCTCTGCGGCAAATTCAAGTGGCAAGTTGTTAAATACTTCTTTACAAAAACCATTAACTAAAAATGTACTTGCTTGTTCGGGATCATATCCTCTTGATTGCAAGTAAAATAATTGATCGTCACTTAGTTTGCTTGTGGTTGCTTCGTGTTCAACAATAGCAGAAGGCTGTTTGCTTTCTATATAAGGTAATGTTACTGCTGAACTATCGCTATTTAATATTAAACTATCGCATTGAGTAAAATTTCGTGCATTGGTAGCACTTTCGCCTATACGTACAAGTCCCCTGTATGCATTGGAACTTTGCCCTGCTGATATACCTTTGCTTATAATAACACTCTTGGTGTTCTTACCAAGATGGATCATCTTTGTTCCTGTGTCGGCAACTTGTTTATTGTTTGTAAGTGCGACTGAGAAGAATTCTCCTGTGCTATCATCCCCTGACAATACGCAA
>Ga0208764_10001936_pt1 | contig 13146 bp, 16 predicted proteins | sample ETNtaG_18_FD_185762 | JGI IMG/M metagenome (GOLD analysis project Ga0208764, IMG submission 185762) | Marine microbial and viral communities from oxygen minimum zone, Eastern Pacific Ocean - ETNP201302SV91 (SPAdes) (version 2) | ecosystem: Environmental > Aquatic > Marine > Oceanic ... | reverse complement strand
GGATAGACTTTTTGTTTCAAAATATACATACGGCTTTAGCCGCCATTCATTTCCATTTAGCCCTAATTTTTCTAACAAAAGATTTTTTTCCATGAAACCAGAAAGAGGTGACGTTATTGTTTTTAAAACACCCGCCGACAATAGAACTGATTATATTAAGAGATTGATAGGTTTGCCAAGTGACACAATACAATTTATTGATGGAAAAATATTTTTAAATGAAAAAGAAATAGTTAAAGAAAAACAGAATCTATCTTTAAAAATAAATTGTGGAGATCTTGATTTTAATGCAGAAATATTTGAAGAAACGCTTCCAAATGGGATATCCTTTTTAACAGCTTATAATTCTAGCGGAACTCTTAAAAATACTGACAAGTACGTAGTTCCTGAAGATCATTATTTTTTTATGGGGGATAATAGAGATTGTTCAAAAGATAGTAGATTTTTAGGAAGTGTTGGATATGTAAGTTTTGTAAATTTAGTTGGAAAAGCAAGAGTTATTTTTTTTTCCAATGATAAAAGTATAGGAAACTTTTTTAAATTCTGGAAATGGAATTTAAGTTTAAGAATTGAAAGATTTTTTAAAAAAATTAAATGAATCTAGATATTAATAGTCTTGAAAAAAAAATTAAGATAAAATTTAAGAAAAAATCTATTTTAATACAAGCCATGACACATAAGAGTGTAGATCAAAACTTTAATAATGAAAAATTTGAGTTTTTAGGGGATAGAGTATTAGGTTTAGTTCTTTCTAAAAAACTTTTTGATCTTTACCCCAATGAAAATGAAGGAGTTTTAGATAAAAGGTTTGCTCGTTTAGTTAATAGAAAAACATGTAGTTTAGTTTCATGGTCTTTAAATTTACAAAGCTATGTAATATTAGCTGATAAAAAAAAGAAAATTATTTTAAATGATGAAAAAATACTAAGTGATGCATGTGAAGCTTTGATTGGGGCTATTTATGTTGATAAAGGATTCTTTGTTGCTCAGGATTTTATTATAAAAGTATGGAAAAAATTCATTGATATATCAAATATTACAATATTAGATTCTAAAACCAAACTTCAAGAACATTCATTGAAAAAATATAAAAAACTTCCTATATATAAAAAATTAAGTTCTAAAGGACCAAAACATAATCCTGAATATAAAATTTCCGTATCTATCCATGGGTCAAAAACTTTTTATGGAACGGGCAAATCAATTCAACAGGCGCAACAAAACGGTGCAGAAAATTTACTTAATTTTATCAAAATAGACTAAAATGCATTGGAAAGATGAAGGTTATTTATTATCTAAAGTTAACTATGATGAAAATTCTATTATAATAGAAGTGTTCACAGAAGGTCATGGAAAATGCACTGGTATGGTTTATGGAGGTTCATCAAAAAAGCAAAAAAGAAACTTTCAAGTTGGAAATAAACTTTTACTAAATTGGAAATCAAAAAATCAGAATAAAAATGGATATTTTACAAGCGAATTAATAAAGCCTATTGCCCCACCATATTTTGATGATAAAAAGAAAACTATCTCAATATTGTCAGCATCCTCACTATTAAAAATATTATTACCAGAAAGACAAATAAATAAAAAAATTTATAATTTGTTTAATCATCTTTTAAGTAATTTATTTTTAAAAGATTGGATCAAATTATATATATATTGGGAATTATCATTAATTAAAGAGCTTGGTTATGAGGTGAGTTTATTTGAAAAATCTATTAACGGTACAGAAGATTTCTTTTCAGTTAAAATAAACAATAAATTTTTTAATCTTCCTAGCCTTTTATTAGAAAAAAACTCAAATATCAATTTGACCGATAAAAATATCAAAGAAGCTTTAATTTTTAATAAAAATTTGCTATTAGAAAATTTTGCTAATCCAAACAATTTAAAGTTACCTATAGCAAGAAATATTTTAGAAAATTATTATAATTAAGAAATAAAAAATCTTAAGATTTAATTTTTTATCTTAATTTATCAGCGATATCATCAGCAAAGTATGTTACTATAGCGTTTGCGCCGGCTCTTTTAAATGATATTAAACTTTCTATTTTAGCATCTTCACTTAGAATCTTATTATTTATTCCTTGTTTAATCATACTGTATTCTCCAGAAACTTGATAAGCAAAAACAGGAATTTTAAAGTTATCCTTGATTAATTTTATTATATCTAAATAAGGCATACCAGGTTTTACCATTACAAAATCTGCTCCCTCAGCAATATCTAAAGCAACTTCTCTCATTGATTCTTTGGAATTATTAAAATCCATTTGATAGGTTTTTTTATCTCCCTTTAAAGACTTTTTTGATCCTACAGCATCTCTAAATGGACCATAAAAATTTGAAGCATATTTTACTGCATATGATAAAATTTGCACTTGCTGAAAACCATTTTTATCTAAAGCTTTTCTAATAGCACCAATTCTACCATCCATCATGTCAGAAGGAGCTATTACATCACATCCCATTTCTGCTTGTAAAAGAGATTGTTTTATTAAAATTTTAATGGTTTCATCATTATCTACATAATTATTTTTTAATAATCCATCATGTCCATGACTAGTATATGGATCAAGAGCCACATCACACATTAAACCAATTTCATTATAATTTTTTTTAATTAATCTTAATGCTTTGCACACTAGGTTATTCTTATTTAATGCTTCAGAACCCTTAAAATTTTTTTTAAATCTTGGCGTATTCGGAAATAAAGCGATCATAGGGATTTTCTTATTAATTGCTTTTTCAACTAGATCTTCAAGTTTATCAAGTGTGTATCTAAAAACACCAGGCATAGTACTGATTGGTTCTTTGATATTTTTACCCTCTCTGATAAAAATTGGCCAAATAAGATCGTTTGTTGACAAGTTATTTTCTCTAACTAGCCTGCGCGACCAATCTGTCTTTCTATTTCTTCTTAATCTTACATTAGGATATCTAATAATGTTTTTCATTTGATAATAATTCTCAATTCAATTTTTAAGTTTATATTATAAAGTCAATTTATGCTATTGCGACAAATCCATACTATTAATTATATTATAAATATAATATTATTATATTATGGATCAATTTAAAGATTTTTATAAAGTTAAAGATTTAAAATTTGATATAGTAAAGCTGCGTGAAGCACTTAAGACAGTTTTAGCAAGAAAGTCTTATGATGATGCAGCTGGAACCAAATATATTGCCGGTATATCATTAAATCAAATTCCTGGAAATATAGATTCGACAAAAGGCGAAAATGTTAAAGGAATATATTGGACTAAACCAACATCATCAGGAAAAGAAGAAAAAAGAGCTAAACATATCGACGAATCTTCCTACACTGAATTTGTTAAAGAATTACAAGATACATATTTTAAAGAAGTCTATGATACACTTTCTAAAAAATTTAAACTAGGTAGAGTAAGAATTCTGTTAAAAGAACCTAGATCAACGTTAAGCTGGCATAGAGATCCTGAGCCTAGACTACATATTCCAATTATAACAAACCCTGGATGCATGATGGTCATTGAGAATGCAGCTATGCACCTTCCAGCAAACGGCTCAGTTTATATAACAAATAATGTTAAGTACCATAATGCTTTTAATGGTGGAGAAGAAAACAGAGTCCATTTAGTGGCTTGTTTAACTGATTATAAATTCAATTAATCAAAAGTTTTAATCGAAATATTGTGGTATAAATCGATATACTATATATATGTAGCTTAATTAAATGCTTACACAATCTATAGTTATAAAATTAAAATGGAAAATATAATTTTAGCCTCTGATCACGCAGGATTTAAGTTAAAAAAAGAAATTAAATCTTTTTTAATAAAAAATAAAAAGAAAGTTTTAGATCTTGGGACAAATAACACTGATTCAGTAGACTATCCAGATTTTGCTCATCGCCTGTCCTATAAAATAAAAAAGAATGGTAAATATTTTGGTATTTTAATTTGTGGATCTGGTATTGGAATGGGTATAGCAGCCAATCGTCATAAGAATATTCGTGCTGCATTATGTTATAATATTAAATCTGCTAAATTAAGCAGAGAACATAATAATGCTAATGTAATGACTATAGGTGCTAGATTTACAAAAAAGAAATTGGCATTAAAATGCGTAGATGCATTTATTAAAACTAATTTTAAAGGCGGTCGACATTTACGAAGAGTTAAAAAAATATGAATAAATTAAATAGTTATATGTCTACTAGTTATGAAAGTTTTTTTGATAATAATTTATCATCTACTGATCCAGATTTATTTAATTCAATAAAATTAGAATTAGAAAGACAACAGCAACATATTGAGTTGATAGCATCTGAAAACATAGTTTCAAAAGCAGTTCTTGATGCACAAGGATCAATAATGACAAATAAATATGCCGAAGGATATCCAGCAAAAAGATATTATGGGGGATGCGAGTTTGTTGATAAGGCAGAAGATCTTGCTTTAGAAAGAGTTAAAAAATTATTTAATTGTAAATTTGCAAATGTTCAACCGCATTCTGGTGCTCAAGCTAATGGAGCAGTATATCTTGCACTTCTAAAACCTAATGATACCATTCTTGGTATGAGTTTAAATTCTGGAGGTCACTTAACTCATGGAGCAAAGGTTTCTCTTTCAGGTAAATGGTTAAATTCTTTTCACTATGAAGTTGATAAAGAAACAGGATTAATTGATTACAACCAGGTGAAAAAATTAGCGCATGAACATAAGCCTAAGCTTATTATTGCAGGCGGTAGTGCTTATTCTAGAGTTATAGATTTTAAGAAATTTAAAGAGATTGCAAAAGAAGTAGATGCTTACCTCATGGTCGATATGGCGCATTTTTCAGGTTTGGTAGCTGGACATGGTTATCCTAATCCAATAGAACATGCTGACATTGTAACCTCGACAACTCATAAAGTTTTAAGAGGTGCTAGAGGTGGAATCATTTTAACAAATAGAGAAGATTTAATTAAAAAAATTAATTCAGCAGTTTTTCCTGGTTATCAAGGCGGCCCATTAATGCATATTATTGCTGCCAAAGCCGTAGCCTTTCAAGAAGCTTTGCAGCCAAATTTTAAAGATTATATAAAATCAGTTTTGGCTAATGCTAAAATTCTTTCTGAAACTTTAAAGAATAATGGTTTTAAAATCTTTTCAGGAGGAACCGACACTCATTTAATGTTAGTTGATCTAAGACCATTTAAAGTAACTGGCAAAGATGCAGAAGTAAGTTTATGTAAAGCTAATATTACTTGTAATAAAAATGGTATACCTTTTGATACAGAAAAAATGACTGTAACTTCAGGTATAAGACTTGGTACTCAAGCAGCAACTACAAGAGGTTTTGGTCTAAATGAGTTTAAAAAAGTTGGTACACTAATAACCAAAGTTATTAGAGGACTATCCGAAAACTCTACTAACAATAGTAAAGTTGAAGAAGAAGTAAGAAAGGAAGTAGTTGAAATTTGTTCAAATTTCCCTATTTATAATCATTTAATAAAAAAATAATTTATGCTTTGTCCATTTTGTAGAGAAAAAGATACATCCGTAGTTGACTCTAGACCAACAGAAGACGGTACGGCTATAAGACGTAGAAGAGTTAGTCATTGTTGTCAGGGTCAAAGGTTTACAACATTCGAAAGAGTTCAATTTAGAGAGCTTACTGTTGTTAAAAAGAATGGTAGAAAATCTCCTTTCGAAAGAGAAAAATTAGCTAAATCTATTTTTATTTCTTTAAAAAAGAGACCTGTAGACAGCGAAACTATTGAAAAATTCATCTCAAAAATATCGAGAAACCTCGAAGAAATGGGACAATCAGACATACCAACAAGTGTTATTGGTAGAATGGTAATGGACGGTTTAAAAGAAATAGATAAGATTGCATACATTCGTTTTGCTTCAGTCTACACAAACTTTAAAGAAGTAGAAGATTTTGGGCAATTTGTGGACAAATTAGATGTCTACAAATCAAAATAATTACTCTAATCATAATTATTTTATGAGTCTTGCGTTATTGCAAGCCAATATTATGTTAGGAAATACAAAGCAAAATCCATCAGTTGGTTGCGTAATAGTAAAAAATAATAATATTATTTCAGCAGGAGCAACTTCTTTTAATGGAAGGCCTCATGCAGAAGCAAATGCCATTAATTTTTCTAAACATAATTTAAAAAACACAAATATATATACAACATTAGAACCATGTTCCCACTATGGAGAAACACCTCCGTGTGTAAATAAAATTATAGCAAGAAAAATAAAGCGTGTTTTCTTTTCAATAAACGATCCTGACAAAAGATCCTACAAAAAAAGTAATATTTACCTTAGTAAGAAAGGGATTTTAGTAAAAAAAGGTATAATGAATAAAGAAATTAACTTTTTTTACAAAAGTTATTTTAATTTTAAAAAAAAAGATTTTCCATTTGTAACTTCTAAAATTGCTGTTTCTAGAGATTTTTATACAATCAATAGAGAGAACGATAACTGGATTACAAATAGATACTCTAGAGGAAGAGTCCACTTATTAAGATCTTCGCATGATTGTATAGTTACAAGTTCAGAAACCATTATTAAAGATAACCCATCATTAAACTGTAGAATCAAGGGTATAGAAAATAGAAGTCCAGTGAGAATTGTTCTTGATAAAAATCTTAGAATTTCAATCAAGTCAAAGATTCTAAGATTAAATAAACATAGCAAGACAATTGTTTTTTATAACAAATCTAACGATAAAAAAATCGCCTTACTTAAAAACCTAAATGTGAAGATGATAAAAATCTCTTTAGATAAGAATAGTAACTTAGACTTATTTTTAGTCCTAAAAAAAATCAAGCAAAAAGGTTTCTCTAGAGTTTTTTTAGAATGTGGAGTTAGTTTAACTTATCAGTTCTTTAAAAATAATTTAATCGATGATTTTAAATTATTTATATCTAAAAATGATCTTGGTAAATCGGGTGGTGGAAGTTTTAAAAATACTTTTACTACTTTTTTAAATAGAAAAAAAGGCAATGTTGAAAAAGTTAATCTTCTAGGAGATAAACTAATTTCATATCAAATCAAATAATGTTTAGCGGAATTGTCATAGATACTGGAAAAATTCATAATATTTATAAGAAAAGAAATAATTCAAACATTGAAATTAAATCAAATATTAAATTTTCAAGAAAAGATATTGGTTCTTCCATATCGTGTTCAGGCGTATGTCTTACTTTGGTTAGTTATAAAAGTAAAATCTGTAAGTTTTTTCTTTCTTTAGAAACTTTAAATCGAACTAACTTTAAATATTGTAAAAAAGGTGATTTAATCAATCTTGAGAAGCCTTTAAAATTTGGAAAACATCTATCAGGACATTTTGTTCAAGGGCATGTCGACACAACTTGCAGAGTTAGAAAAATTACTCATATTGGAAAATCTTGGCTTATAGATATAGATTTGCCAAAAAAATATAATAATTATATTGTTTATAAAGGATCTGTCTCCGTTAACGGAGTTTCTCTTACAATTGCAAAAATATTTAAAAATAGTTTTCAAATATCTATTATTCCTCACACATTAATGATGACAAATTTGATAAAATTAAAATTAAATGATGTAGTTAATATAGAATTTGATATTTTAGCTAAGTACATAAGAAAAGCTTTAAAATGAGAAAATTTTCAAAAATAACCAAAATAATAGAAGATGCTAAGCGAGGAAAGATGTTTGTATTAGTTGATGACGAAGGTAGAGAAAACGAAGGAGATTTAGTTATTCCAGCTTCAAAAATCTCGCCAAGTGGAATAAACTTTATGGCAAAGTATGGAAGGGGGCTAATTTGTTTAGCTCTTTCACAGAGCCAAGTAAACAAACTTAACCTTTCTTTAATGTCGCCTTCTAATAATTCCAGAACCCAAACAGCTTTTACTGTATCTATTGAAGCAAAAAAAGGCGTTACCACAGGAATTTCTGCTCATGATAGATCTCATACAATTAAAACAGCAATTAAAAAAAACGCTGGACCAAAAGATATAGTTTCACCTGGTCATGTTTTTCCTCTTGTTTCAAGAAATGGCGGTGTCCTTGTTAGAGCCGGTCACACTGAAGCTTCTGTAGATGTTTCTAAACTTTCCAAAAATGGCTCTTCGGCAGTAATTTGTGAGATTATGAATAATGATGGAACAATGGCAAAAGGTAAACAGCTGTTGAGCTTTTCTAAAAAACATAAGTTAAGAATAGGAAAAATAGAAGATTTAATTTCATTTCGGTTAAGTAAAGAAAAATTAATTAAATTTAAGAAGTCTTCTATTATTAAGATAAAAAAACAAAATTATAGTATCAAAATTTATGAAAATTTACTTGATGGAACTGAAAATTTTGCTTTAGTAAAAGGTGATATTAAGAAAAATAAGAATCCAAGAGTTAGAGTAATATCATCTAACATAGTTAAGAATTATTTAATGGGTGAAAAACTACCAAATTCATTCAATCATACTATAGAACACTTTAAAAATCATAAAGATTGTGTTTTAATCTTTATAAGAGACACAAACCTTAAATCTGTTTCTGAAACTTTAAGAGGATATAAAAGAAAAAACTTTTATAAAAAAGGACAAGATAAATTGATAAGAAACTATGGTATAGGTGCTCAAATTATAAAATCGCTTAATATTAAAAAAATGATATTAGTTACTAGGTCTAAAAAAAGAGTTATTGGTTTGGAAGGATATGGTATTAAAATTACAAAACAAGAAATTATAAAATGAAAAAACTTTGCATAGTATTAGCGGATTATTACAAAGATGTCTCCAAAATGTTGTTAGATGGAGCTATCTCTGAGCAAGCAAAAAATAGATCCGATTTAGTAATAAAAAAAGTTTACCATGTCCCTGGAGTTTTTGAAATTCCAGTTACAATTTCTAAACATATAAGTAAGTATGATGGTTTTGTAGCTTTAGGATGTGTTATTAAAGGAGAAACTCAACATTTTGATTTAATTTCAAAGGCTGTTGTTAACGCAATTATGGATTTATCAGTTGAAAGTAAAAAACCAATAGGAAATGGAATAATTACCTGTCTTAATAAGAAGCAAGCACTTGAAAGAGCGCACCCAAAAAGAAAAAATATAGGAGGTAATGCTGTTTCTGCAGTAAAGCAAACTTTGACTAATTTTAAATAATGGATAAAGAAGCTCTTCAAAATCCTAGAGTAATTGTAATACAAAAGCTGTACGGATATTACCTAAATAAAGAAAGTGAATTAAATTTTCCTAAACATAGATACAAAAAGTTTATTAAAGATATAGTTAAAGGAACTATTGAAAGAAAAGATTTAATACAGGATATAATAGATAAAGAACTAAAAAATGATATAAATGAAAACAAAACTGACTTAATGATTAAATTAATGATTATGGCAGCTATCTATGAATTTCTATATATGCATAAGACTCCTACTAAAGTTGTAATAAGTGAATATTTAAAAGTTTCAGATTTTTTTTCTGAGAAGTCTCAAATAAGTTTTCTAAATGCAATTTTAGATAAATTGTCAAAGTTGCGCATAAGAACAAACAATTAAATCCATTTAACCGGCTAAAGACGTCAAATATTAATACCTAAAAGTGAAGATTATTGTTGCGTTTTGCGTTTTTTTTTGGCAATTTCCGTTTTTTTAATCAAATTTAATTTTAATAATGTTTACAGTACTTAATCTCATTATTCTCGCTGGCATCATTGCCATATTGTATGGATATATAGTTGGGAAGCAAATAATGCTTTCTAGTCCTGGAAACAAAAAAATGCAAGAAATTGCAAGCGCGATACAAGTGGGAGCAAGAGCGTATTTAAATAGACAGTATAGAACTATCGCAATAGTAGGTTTTATTATTTTAATAATAATTACTTATGCTTTAGGATTATGGGTTGGTTTAGGTTACTTTATTGGAGCTTTTTTATCGGGAGCTGCTGGATATGTAGGAATGTTGGTATCAGTACAAGCCAATGTAAGGACAGCAGAAGCTTCTAGAAATGGTTTAGCAGCAGGATTAAATATAGGATTTAAATCTGGTGCTGTAACCGGAATGTTAGTTGCTGGCTTAGCTTTGTTATCTATTGCAGTTTATTATCTAATTTTATTAAAATTAAATGTTGAAAGCAGAGATATTATTAATGCTTTAGTTGGTTTAGGTTTTGGGGCATCACTAATATCTATTTTTGCACGACTAGGTGGAGGAATCTTTACAAAAGGAGCAGATGTTGGCGCCGATTTAGTAGGAAAAGTTGAGGCTGGCATTCCTGAGGACGATCCTAGAAATCCTGCAGTTATAGCAGATAATGTAGGAGATAATGTTGGAGACTGTGCTGGAATGGCTGCAGATTTATTTGAAACATATGCTGTAACAATTGTTGCTACTATGGTCCTGTCTTCAATTTTCTTTGTAGAAAATCTAAATATGATGATTTACCCTTTAGCAATTGGAGGATCTTGCATACTAACTTCTATAGCAGGCACCTTCTTTGTTCGACTTGGTCCTAGCAAAAACATAATGGGAGCTTTGTATAAAGGTTTTATTGCTACTGCAATTTTTTCTGTGATTATTTTATACCCCGTTACAGAAAAAATAATTGGATTAGATAACTTATATTCTTCTACTAACGCTAATTTTAGTGGTTTTGGTCTTTATATATGTGGTGTTATTGGTTTAGCGATTACTGGACTTATTATATGGGTTACAGAATATTATACTGGAACAAAATTTAGACCTGTAATTAGCGTAGCTAAATCTTCTATTACTGGACATGGAACGAATGTAATTCAAGGTTTAGCAGTTTCATTAGAAGCTACAGCTTTACCAGCGCTAATAATTGTATCAGGAATTTTATTAACAAATAGTATTGCTGGTTTATTTGGTATAGCAATTGCTGTAACTACAATGTTAGCTTTAGCAGGTATGGTAGTTGCTTTAGATGCGTACGGACCTGTTACCGATAATGCAGGGGGAATTGCTGAAATGTCCAATTTACCTAAGAACGTAAGAAAAACTACCGACGCTTTAGATGCCGTGGGAAACACTACTAAAGCTGTTACTAAAGGTTATGCTATAGGGTCAGCAGGACTGGGAGCTTTAGTATTATTTGCAGCTTACACAGAAGATATAAAGTTTTTTTCTAATATTAGTGGCTCAGCATTAGAAAATGTTAGTGTTAATTTCGATTTATCAAATCCTTACGTTGTAGTTGGATTGTTAATTGGAGGAATGTTACCTTATCTTTTTGCATCTATGTCAATGCAAGCAGTTGGAAGAGCAGGTGGAGCTGTTGTAATTGAAGTAAGAAGACAATTTAAAAAAATTCCAGGAATAATGAAGAGAAAAAGAAAACCTGACTATGGAAGGCTTGTGGATTTATTAACTAAATCAGCAATTAAAGAAATGATAATCCCATCTTTGCTGCCAGTTTTATCTCCTATACTTTTATACTTTATCATTTATTTAATCGGTGGTATTGAAGCAGCGTTATCTTCCGTTGGGGCTATGCTTTTAGGAGTTATTATTACGGGATTGTTTGTTGCTATATCTATGACCGCAGGTGGTGGCGCGTGGGATAATGCTAAAAAATATATTGAAGACGGTAAATTTGGTGGGAAAGGCTCAGACGCACACAAAGCCGCTGTTACTGGTGATACTGTTGGAGATCCCTACAAGGATACGGCTGGTCCAGCTGTAAACCCAATGATTAAAATAACTAATATTGTTGCTTTACTTCTTTTAGCTGTAATAGCGCATTAACTATTTCTTTTTGGCTTCCATTTTTTGTCTAATGCTAGACAAAAAACCATATATGAAATTTTCTTTTCTTAAATCATTTTCTGTAATAGATTTAGCAAAATTTACTCTTTTCATATCTTCTTTATTATAGAATTCTTTTTTTTTTAGAACTCCATACTTGTCAAATTCTAAAACTAACACGTTATTTTTGGTTAAATGTGATTGCCCTAATTTGAGGAGTTTTCCTCTAGATTTTGTTCTTTCAATATAAATCCACATATTATCATCAGTCAAACCTTTGGTAGATGGTTGTCCAAGTACACGAATAATGTCATTTTTATTAAAATCATCAACTAGTATTAACTTTTCCCTTTTATCAAGATATGCTATTCCATGAGTACTAATTAAAGGCTCACGTTTACAAGATTCTAAAAGAACTAATACAGATAATAAAAAAAAAGTAATTATTTTCATATGTCAAAAAATATTAACAATACTACATTATTTGAGTCAAAATTATATAATAAAATTGTTGCATTATCGCGAAATAAATTACTTTATTCTAAATTTAACCTTAATGACAGTTTTCAAAACCGAATCTACTTAATTTTTATTCATTTATCTTTTCTATTTGTGGCTTCTAAAAAAAAAACTTCTCTAAATTTATTCAATCAAAATTTATTCGATTACACATTTCATAAAATAGAACTAAATATGAGAGAAATCGGCTACGGAGATGTTGCTGTGAATAAAAATATGAAATTATTAGTCAAAGATTTTTATAATATTTTATTTTTTTGCGAAAAATACAAAAAAGAGAGCAAAAATAATAAGGTTTCTTTTATTAAGAAATATCTGTCATTAAATATTGCTAAAAATGACGATAAAAATGATGATTTCATACTTTATCTAGATAAATATCATGCTTTTTGTCTTGATTTAGGTTCGGATAGTGTATTAAAGGGTGAAATAAACTATAATTATAATTAAATTTTAAAAATGGCTGTACCAAAACGAAAAACATCAAAGTCTAGAAGAGACAAAAGAAGATCTCACCACAGAATAAAAGATCAAAACATCATCGAAGATAAAAAAAGTGGGGAATATAGACTTTCACACCACATTGATTTAAAAACTGGGATGTATAACGGTAGACAAATTCTTGAGCCAAAAAAATAATATTCTTTTTTAACATGACCGATAATATAAAAATTGCAGTAGATGCTATGGGTGGAGAAAATTCACCAAATAAAATTATAGAAGGTATTAAACTTTCCTTAGATACTAACAAAGATAATTTTTTTTACATTTATGGAAAAAAGGATGTCTTGGAAGAAACTATTTCAAAATACCCTACTTTAAAAGGATATTACGAAATAATAAATGCTAACGATGTTATAATCGATAGCGAGAGTCCACTTG
>Ga0208764_10001931_pt1 | contig 13181 bp, 10 predicted proteins | sample ETNtaG_18_FD_185762 | JGI IMG/M metagenome (GOLD analysis project Ga0208764, IMG submission 185762) | Marine microbial and viral communities from oxygen minimum zone, Eastern Pacific Ocean - ETNP201302SV91 (SPAdes) (version 2) | ecosystem: Environmental > Aquatic > Marine > Oceanic ... | reverse complement strand
GGGCTCGACATTGGGGCGGATTCACCAGAAGAGATTGCCATAGCCATTTGCGCTGAGATTCTCGCAATGGATAGGTTGCCCGAAGCAGCCGAAGACTGAAATCAGGCCCTCAGACGTGGTTATGTGCATGGAAGCTAATCAAGCAATTAGAGAAACTTACTGGAATTAGTCATTTTCTCAATTTCCGTTGTATTCAATAAACTGTGACGGCTGGGGATGACATGAGGAGAGTCTCCCTTAGGTGGAAGATTTCCTCACTGAGGGGCTCCAAGGAGATCTCGCGCATCCTAGACATTGTGGAAAGCATAGAGGTTCTGGGTCATCTGGCGATCAGAGACGATGGGGTAGTTCAACTAGCAGAAATCAGGCTGAAGGAAGGAAAGAGTCTGGAAGAAATCTCTGGCCTTGGATGGGCCGAGGTTCTGGAGAAGCACGAAGAAGACGGGGATGTCGTTGTAGTGAGCATGCTTTGCACGCACCCCTTCGCGAAGACTGCAATAGAGCTTTCCAATATCCATGTTCAACCCCCATACGGAATAGACTCCGAGAGGGGGATGGAGCTGCGAATGTCTGGCCTCTCGGATTCCATCCGCAGATTTGTCTCCCTGCTCAGAATGCTTATGCCTCCGGATAAAATCAGCGTCCATTCAATCAGAGAGGGAGCCACTAGTGGTTGGGCGGATGAGTTGACTGATCGACAAAGAGAGGTTGTCTCTCTCGCAATCAAGAGAGGGTACTATGATCCCAATTCCAATGTCAAACTGAAAGACCTCGCAGATGAGCTTGGAATGGCCAGAAGCACACTGGGGGAGCATATCAAGAGGGCTGAATACGAGATAATGAAGAAAGTAGGAGACGACCTTTGATTGACCCCTATGGGGTCAAGACCCCAATGCTCAAGGTGCGAGTGGCTTTGGTAATGGCACAATGGTCCAGTACAGACTGCCTATGCTGCCCCTCTCAGAAGAGGTCGATTGGGCTGCCACGGTGAATGGAAACAGCGTTTCCACTCGAATGGAAAGCAATGCGATATTGCTGGATGTTCTTCGTGATAGCCTGGGCATTCTCGGAACGAAAAGAGGATGCGATATGGGAACATGTGGATGCTGCTCCATTCTTGTCGACGGGTCGCCCAGGCTATCTTGCCTAATGCTCGCACAAGAGGCCAATGGGTGCAAGATAACCACCGTAGAAGGCCTATCGGAGGGGCATCACCTACATCCAATCCAACAGACGTTCGCAGAGTGTGGTGGCAGTCAATGCGGATTCTGTACGCCTGGTTTCCTTGTCGTAATATCTGCATTGTTAGATGAGAACCCAAGGCCCTCGGACGTCGAGATAAAATCGGCGATCGAGGGGAATCTCTGTCGATGTACCGGATATCAACAGATTGTCGATTCGGTTCGTGAGGCCTCGTCAATTCTTTGCGATGGCGATGGAGTTGGGGACTCCACGGATCCGAAAAGTGATCCTCATCCGGGATTCGCGGGGTGATAGATTGGGCGAAGAAGACTCCGACGAAATGGTGGGTTATAGGCAACAACCGGGGAAGTTGCCGTTTTCCAAGCCGGGTTCGGGAGGCAAGAGCCAATTCAGCGAGCCGCGAGACGAGGCGACGATCCCTGAGAGCCAGGGAGGGAGTAAGGCTCAGCCATGGGGCGACCACAGACATGACGAGGTGATTAGCGGCAGAGTCATTGGAAAGCCCACGGCATTGGTTGACAGTCGGTGGAAGGTTACAGGACAGGCCCAGTATGGTGACGACATCAGACTACCGGGGGAGATAGTTGGTCGAATTGTCAGAAGTCCGCACCACTATGCCAGAGTTTTGTCGATTGACGCCAGTAAGGCAATGGAGTTACCGGGGGTTTTGGCCGTGGCCACTGGGCAGGATGCCACGAGGTCTTTCGGAGTCCTCCCCGTAACCAAAGACGAGCATGCCATGGCTCAAGATAAAGTCAGGCACGTGGGAGACTTAGTGGCCTGTGTTGCTGCTGTGGATGAGGCTTCTGCTAGAGAAGCCTGTAGGCTGATAGAGGTGGAGTACGAGGTCCTGGATAGCATTCATGACATGCGAGACGGGCTGGAAGACTCTGAGTTGCCGATTCATGACAGGGGCAAGTACCACATTGGTGAGTCAAATATCCAGAAGAGGGTTTTCCAGGAATTTGGAAATGTGGATGGGATGAAGGGTTCTGCGGCCAGCCATAGCTCCGATTGGCTGTTTGCAGGTGCAAATCATGGCTTCACAGAACCGCATGCGACTGTTGCCCACTGGGACCCATCTGGAAGGCTCACGGTTTACACCCCACAGCAAGTCCCTCATTATCTGCACAGGGCACTAGCTGACGTTCTGGAAATACCCATGCACCAGATCAACGTGTACAGAACTTTCGTAGGAGGGGGCTTTGGAGGAAAATCGGACCCCTTCCCTCATGAGATGTGCGCTGCCATACTGGCAAGGAAAACGGGAAGGCCCGTTAGAATCAACTTCGACAGAGAGGAGGTCTTCTGGGTGAATCGAGGTCGGCATCCCTCGAGGATAGGTATGTCCATTCACTCGGACGACGAAGGAAGGATCTCGGGGATTGAGACGGATGCGCTAATAGATGGGGGGGCATTTGCCTCCTTCGGCCATGTTACCACCTACTACAACGGTGTCCTACACACCGCGCCGTACGAGATAGGAGGTTTCCACTACACAGGCGCCAGGGTGTGGACAAACAAGCCCGCAAGTGGGGCAATGAGGGGGCATGGCGCTGTAAATTCCAGATGTGCAGTGGAGGTTGGACTGGATGACATCTGCGAGCAATTGAGCGTTGACCCCATAGACTTCCGACTTGCCAACCTACTTCCCCCTCACAGTTCCACGATTACAGGATTCAGGGTTACTAGCATAGGCATGAGAGAGTGTCTGGAAAAAGTCCGAGAGGCATCCGGATGGGACGAGAAATTCCGCAATATGCCATTGGGAAGGGGCATAGGCGTGGGATGTGGATTTTTCATCTCTGGTAGCGGACTTCCAATCCACTGGGATCCCAACAAATTCCCCCATGCGACTGTTCACCTAAAGATAGACATGGATGGAGGAGTTACAGTACACACTGGTGCTGCGGATATTGGCCAGGGCTCGGACACAGTGGTGGCGCAATCGGTAGCCGAGGTCCTAGGTCTGCCCCTGGACATGATCAGGGTCAGAAGCAGAGAGACGGACACATCCCCTGTTGATCTTGGTTCATATTCATCTCGAGTGACTTTCATGAATGCCAATGCGGCGATATCTGCCGCAATGGAAATCAGAAGTGACTTGATCAAGGCGACCTCGGAAATTACGGGATCTCCGGAGGAGAAACTGGTAATTGGAGACAGGCGTATTTTCCGCAAGGATGACCCAGGTGTGGGTGTGTCTTATCTCGAGGCTTTGCATAAGTCACAGGAGGACAGGGGCGCATTGGTTTCCTCCGGTTCATACAGAACCCCTCCGATGGGGAGGGCCCACAAGGGTGCCGCTGCGGGCCTTGCTCCCGCTTACTCGTTCTCGGCATACGTCGCGGAGGTTGAGGTGGATGTCGAGACTGGGCAAACTAGGGTGCTCAAGGTTTGGGCTGCGCACGATTGTGGTAAGGCGCTGAACCCATTGTCCGTCAAGGGCCAGATAATTGGCTCATGCCACATGGGCATGGGGCAGGTTCTGAGCGAGGAGATGAGATATGGGAGGACTGGTCACCTGCTGAACCCGGATTTCCTTGACTACAAGATTCCGACAGTCCATGAAATGCCCGATGTTTACCCAATAATTGTCGAGTCGAACGATCCAGAGGGGCCCTTCGGCGCCAAGGAAGCTGGAGAAGGGCCGCTGCTCCCAATACTTCCAGCTGTAGTCAACGCTGTTTACGATGCCACGGGGATTAGGGCGAGTGAACTGCCGATTTCACCAGACAGGCTCCATAAAGAGATTGAGAAGAAATGCAAGAAAGAGGGTATTTCTGACCCCCTGGAAATGCAGCCCCCGAGAATTGAGCACTCCGAACTCCAGGAGGTTCTCCTCGAAAGAGGCAGGGAGCATTCCGAAAGAGACATCATGAGAAGGAAGGGTGGTGAGCCATCCCCTTACCACAACGGGGCACTGTTCGGACTCGACCCAGAAATTCCAGGTGACGAGCAGGATTCCCGGTGGACAGCAGTAGTGACACCTCCTGAGAATTACCTAGAGGACCCGGGCCTGGCAGGTAGTGCTTGGAAGCATGTTGAACGAAGGAAAAGGGGTGTTTAGGAATGAAGATGCCACCTTTCCAGCTCCACAGCCCGGGCAACCTAGAGGAGGCATTCGAGATTGCCTATAGTTTGGGTGAAGCTGGAAGGGAGTTTGACTGGGTTGCAGGAGGGACAGACCTCCTCCCCAACTACAAGTGGCACCTGAACTCGAAGTCCGACGTGATCTCACTGGCACTGGTGAGTGAACTAAACGTGCTGACCGAGACTCACATTGGCGCCATGGTCAGACTGCATGATTTGGCTGAGTCAGAGAAAACACACGCCATCGTTAGGAAGGCATCGGAGTCAGTGGCCAGCACACTCATTCGACGTTCGGCAACTGTTGGCGGGAATCTGTGTCTAGATACCAGATGCTTCTGGTTCAACCAAACCGAAGACTGGAGGGAGTCCATTGATTGGTGCCACAAATGTGATTGCGGGACGGGGGCGGACTGCAGGGTCATCCCGAACCAGAATACCCTCTGCGTAGCGACATATCAGGCCGATCTAGCACCGTCACTGATGTGCCTGGGGGCCACGATTCACCTAGCGTCAAAGAACGGTCGGAGATCGATGCCTATGGACGACTTCTTCCAGTTGGACGGTATGACGAGAAACGTTCTGGAGGAAGGGGAGATTGTGACGCACGTAACCTTGCCAGATGATGTCTCCGAATGGGACGGCGATTACCAGAAGCTCAGGCAGCGTGAGAGTTGGGACTTCCCAGAGGCGGGAGTCGCCGTAGCATGGAAGAAGGGAGAAGGTGGGATTTCCGGACTCAGAGTTGCAACTACTGGTCTGGAATCGATACCGGGCTTCCACAAAGAAGAGTCGGAGGTTGCGTTGGAGGACTGGAGAGGCAAGGAAAGCGTGGACGACCTAGCCGAATCGGTCAGAAAATCTGTGAAGCCGGTACTGAACACATGGTTCCCACCGTCCTACAGACGCAAGATGGTCAGAGTCTTAACAAGGCGGGCCTGCGCTGGTATGCTGGAGGATTAGCCATGAAGAGGTATCGAATGGCGGTCACGGTCACGATAATTTCCCTGCTGATTGCATCCACCCCTGCTCAATCGCAAATCGGCGGATGGGACGTGGGGATTGATTTCCCCCAGGATGATGACAGCAATCCTTTCTCAGTTAGCGAGGATGGCACGGCCACTGTGGATTTTTTCGTGTACAACGACGAGTTGCTTCCGATCACCGTTGAGTTCGAGTACGAAATACCGTTCGAGGGGGAGGCGGATGGGCCTGAATCAGAGAACATAGCATCAGGAGGCAACAAATCATTCACCTTAGCAATAACTGGTATTGACGTGTGGGCCCACCAAGCAGACAGCAAAGAAGATTTCACGATAACAGTGACATTGGTATCAAGAGCGTCTATCCCCCAACCCCTGCCGGAATCGAAGGAGGCTTCAGGGGAGCTTCAGATACCTCGTGTTTACTCCCTGGAAGTAGATGTATCAGACCCGGTTGGGCCGATGAACGCGGGTTCCGAGATGAGCCTCCAAGTTACCGTTAGGAACAATGGGAATGTCAATGACAGAGTCGGGTCGATCGAGGTGTCTGACAACTGCCCGCTGCTGACGACAGACAATGGCCTTGACATTCTCACCACGAGAGACATACAATCGGGACAGAAAACAGAGGCTAGCATAATGATCTCAGCGTCCCAGAGTCACCCCCAGAGGAACTGTGACGTCGAGGTGACAATTTCATCCAACGGGGCCGCGAATACAGGAGGCTCCGACATCTCCCATGATGAGGTGAGAATTACTGTGGAACCACCCCCTGCTAACGAAGAGCAACCCGAGGAACCCGATGGCCCAAGTGAGACTGTCGAGATTGTAAGTTCCAATCTTCCATTCGCAAGCCCAATTCTCACAATCTCGATGGTCATATTGGCCGTATTCTCTGTGAAGAAACGATTCTGACGGGATAAAATGGCAATATTCGCCCAGTTCGAAAAATGTGTTACTGCATCTATATCCGGAGTATTAGGGGAAACTATTTACCCGAACATATAATTGTAGAATCACGCTCCCACACAGCACCGTAGGTGCTGCTTACAGAGTTGATTCGGGGCTGGTAATCAAAATGGAAGATGAAGAGGGAGGGCGTGACTTCGCGACATATGTGATTTGGTCACTCTCAGTAACAGCCATTCTCCTATTGCTTCTGCCGATGATTTTCGTCATCGGAAAATCTACACAGTACTCCGCCTACTCCGAAGATGGGGACTACGACGGACTCGCTCAGCTTTCCGACATGAGGGACAGTCTCGAAGAGAGGCCGGACGAATATTTCGTTGCGAATACGATGTCCACGCCTATGCTCGTCAATGACTGGAAGTACCCCCACAGGACAATGCTCCTGATCATAGCTCCCGAGAAACCGATAGACGAAACAGAGGCGGACTCTATTTACGAATTCGTTACCGAACGGGGCGGCAAGGTAATCATCGCTTCTGACGATACAAATGCCAACAGGCTAGCCAACAGATTTGGTGTGACTTACTTCGATGCCCCGCTCCTTGATGAGAACCAATACTACGTCACAGAGCCGCACAATGACGGTTTGAAGGAGTACTCCTGGAGCAATGTATGGAGTGTTGGGACCTTTGAGGAGGAGTCTGCAGATGCCGGAAACGACGGATGCTCGACATTCGAGATTTCTCAGTACAACGATGGGTGCGCACTGCCCGTACTATTCAGAAACCCAACCGGACTGAAGTTCGAGCAAACGGAGATGGACAGGGATCACCCCGACCACAGAGTCGTGACCAGAATCGCAAAGGCATCCCCCTCCGCCTTCATCGACCTAGCGGGCAATGGGGATTCCAGCGACTACCGAAATCCGGCCCCAGGGGACCTGTCCCTGATGATCAGGGTCGACTACCCAGGAGTTTCCGTGTATGACAAGGTGAGGGGCGGCCAGGGAAGCCTCGTTGGAGGCGACACGGGTGAGCTCGACGTCACTGGAAGCATTGTTTTCGTTTCAGATCCGGAGGCCTTCTCAAACTTACTATGGGATGATCAAGTCGGCGAGGAATATGGGATTCCAAGGGTCTGCGAGGTCGAAGGCGCTTACCAGAGCTGCTGGAACGATGAGTTCGAAAATACAGAAGGCTCTCAGTGGAATGGTAACCAGGACTACTTCAAGCTCCTCATTCACTCAATGATGGAGTTTGACAACCAGAAGCTTTCCGGTGAAGTCAAGAGCGACTTCTCCAACTTCCAAATAGTGTTTGACGAGAGTAGGCACGTCACTGGAATGGTCTCGGCCCCGTTCGTCGAGGCCATGGGGACGGTCGTACTTCTGACATCGAATACATTCCTGAAGTGGCTAGTGGTCCTGAATGTCGGACTATTGCTGCTGGTCGCTATGATGATTGTACCTGAGAAGGAGAATTGGAGACACGTATTCGACCTCACTAGGTTCTCCGAGAGGCCCAACAAGCTGGACCCCTCTTCATACAGGCAAAGAGTCCAACAAGCACTCTTCACCAAGCTTCGTGTTCACTACGACTTCACTAGGGATGAGATGGCTCTAATGGAGCCCTCGAAGATCCAGGGCATGATAGGCAATCCAAGGCTAGTCGAGCTAGCTTATTCCAAGGAAAAGAAGTACTCCCCCCAAGAGCTCAGAGAGCTCATGAAGGCCATTAGACGGTGGGGGAGACCAAATTAGAGCAAACACAATTGAGAAAAGTAATGTTACACTGGAGAGAATAGTATGAACGCACCGCCACCAGCAGATAAAGCACCGCCAGCAGACGCCGTGACCAAAGGCTACGAAGAGAAGGCAGCCAAGGCTCGCGGTTCAAAGAAGATAGACAAGAAGTTAGAGGCCGTGGGAAAGATCGGAGAGGCCATCAGCGCGGAAGTGCAGAAGGTCATTATCGGTAAGGCCCACGTAATCGACAACGTCCTTGTCAACATCCTCTCAAACGGCAACCTACTGTTCGAGGACTACCCGGGCCTAGCAAAGACCCTGATGACCAATACCTTCGCCGATGCACTAGGGTGCGATTTCAAGAGGGTACAATTCACGCCTGACCTGCTCCCAGCGGACATTACGGGAACCAACATCTACGACGCTAAGAAGGGGGAGTTCACATTCAAGGCGGGGCCGATTTTCTGCAACCTACTTCTCTCTGACGAGATCAACAGGGCACCCCCGAAGACCCAGGCTGCTCTTCTAGAGGCGATGCAGGAGAAGCAGGTGACAGTCGGAGTCGTGACTCACAAGCTACCTGCGCCTTTCCTGACGATGGCAACCCAGAACCCCGTCGAGCAAGAGGGGACATACCCACTTCCCGAGGCTCAACTGGACAGGTTCATGTTCAAGATGAGCGTTGGATACCCGAACCGGGCCGATGAGGACGAGATACTTGCTCGACGTGTCGCCAGGAAGAAGGACGAGGTCGAGGTCGAGACAATCACCGACCCAGCACGTGTTGTTGCAATGCAACAGGCCTGCGAGGAGGTGTACGTCGACCCTGCGGTTAGGATGTACATGGTGGAGATAGTTACCAGGACCAGGGAGGACCCCAGAGTCCTCGTCGGTTCTTCGCCTCGTGGTTCGCAAGCACTTCTGAAGACCAGCAGGGCTGCAGCTGCGATGAGCGGACGTGACTTCATCACTCCCGACGACGTGAAGGCGGTTGCTGTTCTAGCCGTCTCACACAGACTTATACTGAAGCCAGAGCACCAGATCAAGGGTCTGGAGAACGAGGAGGTCATCTCAGACATCCTCCGACAGGTGCCAGTACCAACCGTCTGAGTTGGTGACACGAATAGACTGTGAGAGGTGACAAGATGGCGTGGAGCAGAAAGTCGGCGATGTTTGCATCGCTGGCTATCGCGCTCTACCTTCTCGGGCTAGTCCTCAGGAACCAGCAGCTGGTAACCGTGGCGGTTGTGCTGCTTTCATTCCTGACATGGGCCGCATTCATGTCCAACCATGCAGATGTCTCGTCTTCCGGCAGGAGGATCGAAGACGCCGACTCGGACGAAGGGATCCAACTAAACAGCATAGTGGCCCTGAGAAAAATCTCATCGGCCAGAATCTTCGAGGATGGAGAAATCGAGGTTACTCTGAGACTCCAGAACCGTTCCAATCTCTCGAAAATCATAGAGGTCAGGGACAGGGTTCCAGAGGTCATGAGGATAAAGCAGGGCGCCAACTACGTCCTAATGGAGCTGGGACCCCAGAGGGAGACCACCATTTCCTACACCATTGAGACGCCGCTGAGAGGCTTCTACACCATTGGACCTGTTTGCGTCCGAGTACAGGACGCTTTCGGGCTTTTCCACAACGAAAGGGAGATCAACCTCTATGACGACTTCCTGGTGTTCCCCAAGATGGAGGACATCAAGGACGCCCTCATCAAGAGCAGGGTCCCGAAGATTTTCACTGGAGCTGTGAACATCAGGAATCCCGGAGAGGGCTCCAACTTCTACAACCTAAGGGAATACGTCCCGGGAGACCCGATGAAGAAGGTCAACTGGGCTGCCACTGCCAGAAGTGGCGGGAAAATGATGGTGAATGAGTACGAGCGTGACGCTGTTAGCGACATCATATTGATCATAGACAGCAGGGGAGTTAGTGAAACTGGGCCAGTTAGCAGGAACTCATTGGTCTACAGCACGAGGGCCGCTGCCAGCCTATCCCAGTACTTCCTCTCCCGAAGGGACTCGGTAGGCCTGGTTGTCTACAGCGACGAGATCGTCTCAGTTGACAGGGACACGGGGAAGAAGCAGCTCTACGTCCTTCTCACCAAGCTTGCCGGGGCCATGGCGAAGGGCAACACGCCCCTCAAGGTAGTGACCAACAGGATCATGCCGCACATCAACAGGGGAAGCCCGATCATCATCCTCAGCCCTCTCGAAGACGATCCGACAATCGTGGATGCAGTCCGAGACCTCAGGGCGAGGAACTTCGACGTCACCGTCCTTTCACCCAGCAGCCTGGAGTTCGAGTTCGATGCCAGGAGACTCGATAGGACCGGTTACGAGGTCCTTAAGACCGAGAGGGACATCCTGATGAGCGAGTTGCGAGGCCTCGGTGCCTTCGTAATGGATTGGGAGCCGGACATGATGCTGAACACCGCTCTGGCTGGAGCGAGGGGCTTCTGAGGTGGCTAAGATGGCAGATGACGTGAAAGCAGAGGAAGTGAGCGACACAGCCCACCTCTACGAGGGGAAGAAGGTCAGATCCTCCGCACCTAGCAGAAGGAAGGCCGCGGGACGGTTGAAGTCCAGCACCGCGATTCCCGCTGACGCGATTCCCGAGATCCACGTCCCCAGCTTCATCGAGTCTTTCTTCGGTGGGCCGGTTGTCGCCAAAGACAAGTTCCTCCCTCCTGACAGGATGGTGTCGTCCCTACAGATGGGTGCGGCTGGGTCCCTTCTCCTACTCAGCTTCCTCACATTCATGATAACGCCTGTTTCAGGCACTGCTTGGTTCGCTGCGTCTAATGCCCTAGGCCTTGGGGTAGCTGCTGGGATTTTCCATCTCCTCCTGATTGCGATCGGGCTCATCGGTGGCATGTACGGGACGTTCCAGAGAGACAGGCGGGCGATGCTGATATCCTACGTCGCCCTGATTCTGGTGACAATCAGGTTCGCTGGGAGCACGGTCGAATTCAGGCTTGATGTGGTTCCCGAGAGCGAGATTATCCAGAAGTTCATCCTCATCCTCTACGCGGTCTTCCTCGTGATGTACATGGAGCTGTCAAGCGGCGTCATCAGGTTCTCGATGCTCGACACCTCAATCAGGATGAACGAGGTTTACGTCATGGGAATCAACAAGATCACCAGGAAGTACCACATGTCATTGGCCTTGGCCCCGGCCATCGCAGGAGCGGTGGCTCTGATGACTCTCCTGATCAACCTCATAATTCCAGCAATTGTGGGGATCTTCGATGACGTTTCCGCATTGAGACTGAAAGAGAGTGTGGAGCTGACCAGCGTATACGGGGTCGCTCTTGGCACTGTTATCGTGTTCGTGGTTATTGCGGCCATGTTCGCAATCAACCTGCCTCTGAGAGTGCAGCAGATGCGGGAAAGGAACGCCTAGTTCTCTTCTCTCCCCAAGAAGCCCCCCATAAGGCCCAAGTCTGCCATCACGAGTATGGCTGCGGCCTCTACGACAGGAACCGCCCTTGGCCCGAGTACGGGATCGTGCCTACCACCGACCTCCAGTGGCATTAACTCGTTACTTGGAAGGTGGAGGGTGAATTGCTCTCTGGGGAAGCTGCTGGGGGGCTTGAAGTGGACCTTGACCCTGATTGGGGCACCAGTTGACCTACCTCCTAGAGAGCCATCGGCCTCACCGGAAGATGCCCCCTCCAGAACAGGCGCTCCCTCGACCGATAGCCATGGGTCATTGTGGTCTGAGCCCCTCATCCGGGAAGACTCTACGCCATGGGAGAACTCTACTGCCCTAGCGCCGGGTATTGCCATCATTGCACGAGCCAGGGATGGTTCTATCCCATCAAACCAAGGTTCGCCGACGCCGATAGGGATTCCCTCGATGAGGAGCTCCACCACAGAACCGACGCTGTCCTTGTCCATCCTTACAGACTCGATGAACTCCGACATCTTACCGACTGCTTCTGGGTCCCTGCAGTTCAATCTGGCCATATCTGTTCCGGATTCCAGTTCTGAGTCCCTATCGAGTTGGAACAGGGGCCTCGATGTCGCTTCACCGACACTGTGCAAGTGGGCGATGCAGGACCAGCCTGCTTGATCCAGTAATGTGCGTGCTTGACTACCTGCGGCCACCATTCCGAACGTTAGGCGCGCGGATTGTGAGCCGCCGCCCCTGAGGTCGCTGGACCCTTCTGATCTGACCATCTCCACCATGTCTGCATGACCCGGCCTAGGGTGATCAGGGAGGAATGAGTAGTCAGATGAGCGGATATCAGAGTTCATGGTCAGCATCAGTATCGGCCAACCCGTGGCCTTTCCCTCGTAGATTCCAGAGAGGACCTGGCATTCATCAGCCTCCTTCCTTGAAGAAAGTCCCTTTCTCCCTGGCTTCCTCCTATTGATCTCCCTTGACAGTGAATCTAGGTCAATCGGAGTTCCAGGAGGCATTCCCTCCACCAATGCTCCTACACATGTTCCGTGACTCTCCCCGAATAGGGTTATTCTGAGCTTGTCACCGAGACCCATTCCCATTACCTGACCTCCTCCTTGGGAATCTCGGATATTGCGAAGCTGGTTTCGATTACTTGCAGGCCATTTTCCTCCATCCTGTTTCGGACGTTTTCAACATCGACTGCGTAGCAGACGACTGCTATTGCAGGACCCGAACCACTCAGGCCCGCTGCAAGGGCTCCTGAGGCAATTGCGAGGTTGCATGCCCTCAGTGCTTCGAAGTCATCAGTGGATGAGGCGACTGCCATTCCATTCGAGGAAAGGGCATCGAGAACCGAACCGTTAGTCAGGGAAGCCAGCGACCTCTCGAAGAGATGGCTGTTCAGGGAGAAAGAGTCAGCATCTATCTCGACCTCTCTAGTCCCCCTCGGGATTATCAAAACGGATAGCTCATCATCCACCTCTCCCTCAAACAATACCGACTCCGAAGCCGGCAATCTGGGATCTACGAGTTTCCAGCCCGGCCCCATTGAAGCCCATGAGTCATCCATGCTACCAGTTACAGAGCACCCGCATTTCATCTGTGACTCAACGGCAATATCAACTATCTCCGAATCAGAAAGGCCGGTCCATGATGTCTGGTTCAGTGCGCGTAGTGCAGCACATGCCAATGCAGAACTGGACTTGAGACCCTGCCCGATTGGGACATCGCTGATTACCTCCCAACCCATTGTATTGGGAATCGGTAGGCCTCTTTTCCCCCAGCAGTAAAGAACTGCGTCCAACAATCCATGGTAGTCGTCCTGAACATCCAAG
>Ga0208764_10001926_pt1 | contig 13207 bp, 18 predicted proteins | sample ETNtaG_18_FD_185762 | JGI IMG/M metagenome (GOLD analysis project Ga0208764, IMG submission 185762) | Marine microbial and viral communities from oxygen minimum zone, Eastern Pacific Ocean - ETNP201302SV91 (SPAdes) (version 2) | ecosystem: Environmental > Aquatic > Marine > Oceanic ... | reverse complement strand
ACGCCATCAGCATATAATCTACAAGCCAATGTAAAACCATGGCTAAGTAATTTATCCAATTCAGCATCAAAATCTGATACTAAAATACCAATATGATGATACCCTTCTTCCCCATTTTTATACATGTCACGATAAATAGAGGGTGTTTCATCATGTTGTTGAATAAATTGTATCATCATATCTCCAACATAGCCAAAAGCGTATGACACATCTGCTTCTTGTGGGGTTTCTCTATAAGTAAAAGTATCGCATTTATGATGAGGGGAAAAAACAAATGGCCCTGCTCCAAATATTTTATTCCACTTTTTTGCCGCCTCTTCTAAATCATTAACTAAATAGGCTTGTTGAAAAATAGGATATTTTTCTAATAACATTACAACTCCTTTAATTATTTTTTAGAATCTATAAAAACTTCTTTTTCATACTTAATAGATAAATCTATAATGTATCTCCATAGACTCTCGACTATATCTTCGGAAACATTATTCTCAGCCGCCATAACTCTTACACGGTTTATTATAAATTCAATTCTATCTTCATCTACAATTTTATTGATATCATCTTTAATAAAAGCTGCTTGTTCGATAAAACTAAATCTTTTTTTAACTAGAAGTATTAACTCTTCATCAAGAAGGTCAATCTCTTTCCTTAAATCATCCATATTGTCAAAATTCATAATGATCTCAAAATAACAATAACAAATAATTAATTTAAATTTATATTAGATTAACCTTTATCTTTTTTTTCTTTTTCTTCGTCAGATTTATCATCGTGAGATTGACTTTCTGAAGCTTTAGCATGAGCCTCAGCATTTCCACAATGTGCATAAATATTCGTCGAAAAAGACATTATTAAAGTTAAAATAAAAATTGATAATAATTTTTTCATAGTTTTCCTCATTTAATTATTTAATCATATACTAGATTATTATTATAAATCTAGCTGTTATTTAATCTTCCATTCCTCACCAGATGTGATTCTTTTATTTTTTTTGAATTTTGGCTGTCTGCCATTTAAGAAATCATCAAAAACATCAGCATTGAATTCCTTTTCACTATTAACCATTCCCCATGCTTCTATTTCAAACTCCAAGCCAGATCTATAATCTGTTTCCCAAACTTTATTTATTGCAGTTTTTGTATACCCCCAAGCTACAGGAGCACATAATTTTAACCTTTCACAAAGTTTATCAACTTCTTCATCAACTTTATCTAACGGTACAGCCTTAGTGATCGCTCCAATTTTTTCTGCTTCTTTTCCGCTTATCTCTATTCCTGTTAAAAGCAGCTCTTTTGCCTTTCTCCAACCAACCATTCTAGGAAGTCTTTGAGATGCGCCCCATCCTGTATTTAGTCCTAATGTTACCTCGGGTTGACTAAACTTTGCTTCATTTGAAGCTATTACAAAATCACAAGCATGAAGATTTTCAAATCCACCTCCAACAGCACCACCTTTTGCAACTCCAATTACTGGTTTTTCCATAGTTTCTATATAGCGAAATAATCTATGCGCAACTTTACTAATATCTCTAAATTCAACAGGTGATAAATTCCAATCAGCATTACCTACCTCTCCAAAAACAACTGCACCCATATGAAAGCCTTCTCCACCTGCTGAAATTATAATAACCGAAATATCCTTATCATTATTTGCATCAATAAGTGCCTCTTCCATCTCTACAAGAATTTCTAAAGTCATGCCAAACTGTGGTTCATTAATCTTTATAATATTAGCCACTTCATTATCTTTTTTATAATCTATTGATTTTAAATTCATAACTATCCTCTTTATTTTAGTGATTTAATAATCTTGCATATCGTTAGACAATCAACAATCTTTTAGATAACTTATTCATTATGAATAGAAAATTAGACTTAAATATTGGTTGGTTAAAATATACACAATATATGAATAGTTTCACAAATCCCGATTACAAATCTATGTTAAATAATATGAGGCATCATTTAAAATATGAATGCCTTCAAGATGAAGAAATATTTAAGACTATCGTACCTAATCCAGAATATAAATTTTACGGGAGCTTTGATAATGCAAGCCTCACCGGAATGGATGAGATTAAAGATTTTTATTATAATTTATGGGATTCTGAAAGTAGTCTTGTTGAATTACACATCAATCATTGTTCTCCTGGAGATTGGGGAGTAGCTTGTGATGGAGAATGGTATCAGCAAATACCTGGAAAGATACTTATTGAGCAAGGAAATGATAATATTGACAAAGATTCATTTTATATATCCCATGCAAATTTATCTTGGTTTTTTCCTTTTGAAAAAGTGAATAATAAAATGCTTTTAGTCGGAGAAATTTGTTATATAGATGAAATTGGTAGCTCCTTAACAAAATTAGATCAAGATCATGTATTAACGCTTAGTGAAGCTAAAAATAATTGGCTAAGTGATTAAATGGTCGGGGCGGAGAGATTCGAACTCCCGACCCCCTGGTCCCAAACCAGGTGCGCTACCAGCCTGCGCTACGCCCCGATGACATTTTAATATCACAAAGAAAATTCAACGTCTTTTCTTTAATGATCTTTTTTGTTGTTTGTTAGTTCTTAATTTAAAAATAGCATTTACTAATAGAACATCACGATTAGAAACATACAGTCTTGCTTCACAAAAGGCAAAATCATCCTTTATAGAGGTTACCCTAGCCTCTCCTTCTAGCCATTCATCAGTTCGAGCTGCAGAAAGAAATTCAGAGTTAAACTTAATTGTTACACCAGGAATTTGAGCTTCTTTATATACCGCATGACCACATACTCCATCAGCAAAAGACATGAGCATTCCTCCGTGAGCTATTTGCGCAGCATTACAATGTCTTTCTATTATGTAAGTCCCATGGACCCAAGGATCTTTACTTGTATTAATATAAAAAGGGCCGTTATGACTTGTATACGGCCCTCTTCTATCATTTAAAACAAAACCTTCCGGTATAAGTTTATTCATAAATATTAATGGCCAGATGCAGAGGGGTCATAAATTATTGACTCTAGTGGAGCAGCATAAAAATCCCAAGCAAGCGTCATTACGACTGAACATATTATCAAAGTCACTATCATTACCGGAAGACCATATCTAAACCATTTTAAAGGAGTTATGGCTAAGGAAGGATCTCCGGTATCTTTAGCTAATCTCTCCGAGATAGTAACTATGAAAACATTTGCTGTTGAACCAATATGTGTACCATTTCCTCCCATACCTACACCAAGGGCAAGAGCCCATAGAAGAGGTGTTTGTAGAGCTGGATCACCTATAGAGGCAATAATTGGTATCATAGCAGCGGTAAAAGGTATGTTGTCTATAGCCGCAGACATTACCGCAGCAACCCACATTAAAATTAAAGTAGCCATAAATAAATCGCTTTGAACAAAAGGAATAATAAACTGACCTAAATATTCAAGAAATTGACTGCCCTCAACACCACCTACAATCATAAACAAAGCTATAAAGAAAATGAGTAATTGCATTTCAACTTTTTCAAAAACTTCATCTAAATCTAGGGATTTTCCAAGAAACACTAATAAGATTAAACCTAGCCCAGAAACCATCCACGGCTGCCAGCCAATACTTCCATGTATAACAAATAAAACCACCATAAGCCCTAAAACAAAAAGAGACTTATTCCATAATGATTTATCTTTATAATCTATTACATCTTCAAATTTACCTTCCGCTGGTGTGCTAAATTCTTTTCTAAATATAAACCTTAAAGTGAATAATGTTCCAAACCATGCAAGCAATACAATTCCACCCATATGAATTAAAAATGTATTAAAATCGATTCCAAATGCTGAGCCAATCATCAAATTAGGTGGATCACCAACTAATGTTGCTACACCTCCGGTATCTGACAAAAGAGCAGCTGCCATAAGATAAGGAATTGGAGTTATTTTTAAAGACTGACAAATTAATATAATTAATGGGCCAAAAATAACAACAGTTGTTACATTATCAAGAAGTAAAGAAAGCCCTGTTACGGCAGTGCCTAAAAGAGTCATTAAAAGAAATTTTCTTCCTTTTGAGATTCGACCTATATTAGTTGCAAGAACCTCAAAGCCACCAGTTTTTATCATAATAGAAACAATTGCCATCATACAACCAAGAAGAAAAACAACATTCCAATCGACTGCCTTGAATGCAGATCCTGGATCATAAAATCCATAAAACATTCCTGTTACTAACATTACGCCAGCACCTAACATGGCAACTTTTGCTCTATGAAAACCATGTAATGTTTCAGTAAAAATACCTATAAATGTTACTGCTAATATAATACCAGATATCAGCATGCCTTGACTTAGTTCAATTTCCATAATCGCCCTTTTTTATTGATTAATATTTAATATATTATTTGGTTTTTTTTGCCAAGATAAATACGACTTATAAAATAAGAATTGTATTATTCAATGATAAATATTATCAATAAATCAGATTCTATTAAGGATAAGTCTAATGAAAATGAATGGAGAAAAACTCATAAATGCTTCTAGACAAGAAGTATGGGATGCTCTTAACAGTCCTGAAAAACTGAAATTAGCAATTCCAGGTGCAGAAACTGTTGAAAAAAAAGATGATAATAATTTAACCGCGACAGTTAAAACTAAAATTGGCCCAATTAGTGCAAAATTTACCGGGAATATTGTTCTTTCGGATATTAATCCACCTGTTAGCTATACTTTAACAGGAGAAGGTACTGGGGGAGCAGCGGGTTTCGCTAAAGGAACTGCTACCGTTATACTTGATGAAATAGATGGCAATACCATTTTAAAGTATTCAGTTGATGCAAGTGTAGGCGGTAAATTGGCTCAAATAGGACAAAGACTTATTGATACTGCCGCTAACAAACTGGCTAATGAGTTTTTTGGAAAATTTAATGAAATTCTAAACCCTGCTGATGATAATGCTGAATCAAAAGATAGCACTAATGATAATAATCAAGGTATTAGTCAAAAAATATGGATAACAATTTTAATAATTTTAGCTTCTCTATCTACTTTAATTTGGTATAGTCTTAGCTAAATTGAGCAAGATTTCGGGGGAAATATGCCTAAAGTAAATATTAATGTAAACGGTAAGGAATTATCTGGTGATGTAGAGGAAAGACAGCTTCTTGTGCATTTTTTAAGAGATGATATGGATTTAACAGGAACTCATGTTGGTTGTGATACAAGTCAATGTGGCGCATGCATCGTTCATGTTGATGGAAAGGCCATTAAAAGTTGCACTATGTTAGCAGTTCAGGCTCATGAAAAAAATGTAATAACTATAGAAGGAATTGCTGATGGAGATAAACTTCACCCTGTTCAAGAAGCTTTTAGAGATAATCATGGGCTTCAATGTGGTTTTTGTACACCTGGCATGATTATGGCAGCAATAGATATAATTAAAAGAAAGCCAAATCTTGACGAAAAAACTGTGCGTGAAGAATTAGAAGGCAATTTATGTAGATGTACCGGATATCAGAATATTGTTAAATCAATTTTAGCTGCAGCTAATGAGTAAATAAAATGTATAAATTTTCATATAAAAAAGTAAATAGCGTTGAAGAAGCAGTAAAATTATTAAACGAAAATGATGAAAGTAAAATATTATCTGGCGGCCAAACATTAATTCCAACTATGAAACAAAGACTTGCCTCACCTGAATTACTAATAGATATAGCTGACATTAAGGATTTACAATTTATAAACGAAGAAACTGATCGCGTCATAATAGGTTCTGGAACTAGTCATTATACTGTAGCAACATCGGATATTATTAATCAATTGATTCCATCTTTGGCAAATTTAGCAGAAGGTATTGGAGATCCTCATGTTAGAAATATGGGAACAATTGGAGGTTCTATTTCTAATAACGACCCAACTGCTGACTACCCTGCTGCATGTTTAAGTTTAGATGCTAAAATTAAAACAAATAATAGAGAGATAGATGCTAATGATTTCTTTACAGGTCTTTTTGAAACATCCCTTGAAGAAAATGAAATTGTTACATCTGTTTCGTTTAATGTTCCTAAAAAATCTTCTTATATGAAATTTCCTAACCCTGCATCAAGATACGCCATGGCTGGAGTTTTTATCTCGTTATTTGAAAATAAAGTAAATGTTTCTGTTACTGGCGCAAGTGAAGATGGAGTTTTTCGCTGGAAAGAAATGGAAGAAACGCTTGCTAATAATTTTTCAGTTGAAGAAGCTAGAAAAGTTAAACTTAGTTCTGAAGGTGTAATGTCTGATATTCATGCAGATGCTAAATATAGAGCGAATCTCGTCGACATTATGGCAATTAGGGCCGTTGAAAACATAAATGAATAATATAGAATTACTCTCTACAGCTAGTAGTTGGCTCGAAAAAGGTCATAAAGTTGCACTCGCAACTGTTCTTAAGACATGGGGTTCTGCACCAAGAAGAGCTGGCTCACAATTAATAATAAGAGATGATGGGCATATGCTTGGATCGGTATCTGGAGGTTGCGTAGAAGGAGATGTTGTCGCAAATGCAATTGATTTATTTGAAAAACCCGAAGTTAAGATAATTAATTACGGAATAACAAATGATACTGCTTGGGAAGTTGGTTTAGCTTGTGGTGGAGATATAAGAATAAGATTAGAGATCCTCAATAACAATGAATCATAAATTATTAAAAAAAATTATTGAGTTAAGTAATAAAAACATTCCATTTTGCACTATTTCACAAATTGACAAAAATGATGTCGAGGTGATTACTGCTGATGAATGTGATGATCCTATTAAAGGCGAACATATAAATAATGCCTTAAAAGAAGATCAGTTGAAAATAGTAAATATTAATGATAGTGAATTTATAATTAATCCCTTCAACCCTTCACTAAAACTAATTATTGTTGGTGCCGTTCATATCTCTCAGTATTTAAGTAAAATAGCAAAACTATTGGACTTTGATATTATAATTGTAGATCCAAGAGAGGCGTTTGCCTCAAAAGAAAGATTCCCTAATGACAAAGTAATAAATTCTTGGCCTGAAGAATGTTTTCAATCATTAAAAATTAATTCTAGAACTGCTGTTGTTACACTTACCCATGAACCAAATTTAGATGACCCTGCCTTACACTTTGCATTAAAATCAGAATGTTTTTATATTGGAGCATTAGGTAGTAAAAAAACACATTCAAAAAGAATTAAAAGATTACAAGAAAATGGTTTCAATAAAGATGAAATTAAAAGATTGAATGGCCCTATTGGTCTTCCAATAAACGCATCAACGCCAAATGAAATAGCAATCTCAATAATGTCAGAAATTATAGCAACTCTTAGACATAAAAACATTTCCAATACTGAATTACGAGAAGACTGGAAGTTAAGATAATTATGTTAATTGAAGCATTTATTCTTGCTGCCGGTACCTCTAGCAGAATGGGAAACACAAATAAACTTATCAAAAGAATAAATAGAATTCCACTAATAGAGAAAACTATAACAAATTACCTAAATAGTAATGTTGATAAGGTTTCTATTATTACTGGCTATGAAGATCATAAAATAAAAAAAATTGCCGAAAAGCATTCTATTAAGACTTTTTACAACAGAAACTATAAAACAGGTATTTTATCGTCGATTAATCTGGCAGTTAAAAAGGTTAATAATAAATCAAGTGGAGTTATAATAGGTTTAGGTGACATGCCTTTAGTTTCTAAAAAAGATTTAAACCCTCTAATAGATAATTATAAAGAGAAAAAATGTAAAAAAATATTCGTTCCTATATGTTATGGAAGAGAAGGAAATCCAATAATATTTCCTCCAAATATTATTAAAAAAATAACCTCAAAGAATAATATTAAAGACAAAGATAAAGGATTAAAGGATCTAATTAAAAAGTATAATTATACAACTATAAAATCCTCCAAGGCAGTTCTTAAAGATTTTGATAAAATCAATGATTTTATATAATTATCAGTTATTTAATAGCATAACCTTACCCAAAAAATTACCTATTTCTTCATTAACAACAAAGTCAGCATAATGATCAAGCTCAGTTTCTTCTCTATTAAGAATTATTAGTTTTGAACCATTTTTTTTCGCTAGTATTGGAAATCCTGCTGCTGGATATACTTGTAAGGATGATCCTATAGCAATAAATAAATCACAACTCAGTGTTGCGTTTTGAGCGTTAATCATTTCTTTTTCTGGCATTGATTGTCCAAATGATATAGTTGCGGTCTTAACTATTCCTCCACATTTATTACAAGATGGCGCAAGGTTCGTAGATAAAAAATCTCTCTTTATATCTTTAATTTCAAATCTTTCAGAGCAAGATAAACATTTCGCATAAGTTGTGTTGCCATGAAGCTCAATAACTTTATTAGCAGGGACGCCTGAATCTTGATGTAAATTATCAATATTTTGAGTAATAACAAAACTAGCTTTTCCCTGTGAAACTAACATTTCTATAGCCTTATGACCTTTATTTGGTTCAGCATTACTTATCTCTGAATCAATACTAAATTTTCTTTTCCAAGATTCTACCCTAGCTTCCTCCGAGGAAATAAATTCTGAAAAATCAATAGGTTTGAATTTTGTCCATAATCCACCAGGGCTTCTAAAATCAGGGATACCTGATTCTGTAGAGATTCCAGCTCCAGTAAAAATTACTATATTTGAACTTTCACTAACTAGGCCTTTAAACAGATCAATATCATTTTTGTTTGTCATTTTCCGAATAATAAAGAAAGTTTAAAAAAAACCAAATAATGATTGATAATGTTATCCACCATTCAAATATGTTTTCAATATAACCATCATTTTTTAGAAAAATATAAAACGGTATAGAGCAAATAAATAAAATTATTTGGAAGTAACATAAAAATAATAATCCTCCTTTTTTAGAAAAGAATTCTTTTTTTACTGCATTTATAGAAAAACAGTACGCCCATTGTGAGAAGAGGGTAAAAATATAAAATATAAAAATACCATATTTTCTCATGACCTCATAAAAATCACCTTTATTACCCAATGCTATGGTGTAAATAACCAAAAATATAGAACCTATTTGACCCATATATAAAAAGAATCTCTTATAATCTTGTTTTAATAGCCTTGGCCAAAGCAAATAAAGTGCAACAGCAGATATTATCATTAAAGGTTTAAATACATATATAGATATAGGCTGCCTTGAAGATCTGCTAATAGAAAAACAACCATTTAAATATGGATTACATGCCTCAAGAAGACCATTAGTAGTAGAAATTATTAAGGGTATATGAATAGCTAAAAACGCTAAAATAAAAACAATAAACAGATGAAATCTTATGTTAATCATAAAAAATTAAATAATGAATTGATATATTAAATAACTTAGTATTAACCAAGAAACCGTCCAAGAAATTAATTTAAGAAAAAACATTTTATTGTTATAAACCATATAAATGATAGAGTCATAGTCAAAACAATTTACTAGGAGAATTAAATGCCTTTAGTTGGAGTTAGAGCAAAAGTAAAAGATACTGAACATTGGAAAGAGCAATTTAAAACACATGGAGAATTATTTAAAAAACAAGGTGTTTCAATTGCCTATATGGGAACCACGGACACTAATTCTGTTTTAGGAATTTTTGAAACAGATGATTTAGATTCATTTACTAAATTATTTAACTCAAAAGATACTGAGGAAGCAATGTCTAATGATGGAATAGAAGATGACAGCGTTGAAATGTTTGTAATAAGTGATCAACTAGTAATAATGTGATTTTAAAAAGGAATTTATTATGAAAAATTTTTTGATAATTAGTCTATTCTTATTTTTATCAAGTAATGCTTTTTCTGCAAATCATGAAAGGCCAATGACAACAGATGATTTTGCAAAATCTTTTTGGCAAAGTGTTGAAGAAACTGAAATAGGTGTAAAAAAAATTACTAACTCATTATTTCTTCTTTATGGGCTTGGCGGAAATATAGCTGTATCAATTGGTGATGATGGCGTTTTAATTGTTGATGATCAAGTTCCCTCAATAATACCTAAAGTTAAAAGAACCATCAAAAAGCTTGGTGGCGATAAAATTATATACTCTATAAACACACATTGGCATTTTGATCATTCTGAAGGAAATCTTGCATTAGATCCAAAAGTAACAAAAATCATATCTCAATCTAATGCCAGGGATAATATGATAAAAGGTGGTTTAATTGATTTAATAAGCTCTCAAATTTACCAAGAGCCCTATCCCGAAAGTGCACTTCCAGTAATAACACATGAAAATGGAATGACTCTTTATTTTAATAATGAAGAAATAGAAATCGTTCATTTTGGATCAGCCCATACATCAGGAGACTCTGCTGTAATTTTTCATAATCAAAAAGCTGTTCATTTTGGTGATGTTTTTGTAACAGAAGGATATCCATTTATTGATGTTAATAGCGGTGGAAGTATAGATGGGCTAATAAACTTTTTAGAAAAGACAGTAAAAAAGCTTAAACCTGAAACAATTGTATTACCAGGTCATGGTGAAATTGCAACTGTTCAAGATGTGATAGATACTATTGAAATGCTTAAAATAGTTAGACAAAGAGTTTATGGTCTGATCAAAGAAGGCAAAACATTACAAGAAACTATTGATGCAAAGCCAACAAAGGAATTTGATGATAAATATCCTGATTGGCTAGGTAATTTTGTTAATAGAGTATATACAAGCTTAAAACAGAATAATTAAATAGATTCAGCTATTTAAAAAACTCCCGAAATCTTCCATATCTTATTTTTCTTGGTAAAAAGATATGTTGCCCTTCCAGTAAATAAATCCTCTTTATCTTCCTTATAATGCGAGTACTCCATAACAATAATATAAGAATCATCTCTTAATTTATATGGAATGCTATTTTTTAACTCAGTTGAGGTTGTAACATTAGCATCAAGATCAGCTTTAGGTGATTTTGCTATTAACTTAGTATAAATATTTTTTAATTCTTCTTTATTATTCACTACCTCTACTGCATCTAAAAAACCCTTGAATGCTGATGGGTAGTGGAATAAATCTGATAAATCATCCATCTTATTTTTAGATAAGAATTCATAATAATTTCTATGTAATTCTTCTATGATTTTAATTTCAGAATTAACTTTATTCATTTTCAATATAAAATTGAATTTTATTTATTAATTATTCTTCGTCTGAAGATTCAACTTTTGACAAATTAGCTGCAGCTTCTTTGCCTCTATTCTCAACTATTTCGTAATTTATATGATCATTGTCATTTAAAGTTCCTAAAGATGACTCTTGGACTGCAGAAATATGTACAAATACATCATTTCCACCGTCATCTGGCTCAATAAAACCAAATCCTTTGTTCACATTAAACCATTTAACTTTACCTGAAGGCATTATTTATTCTCCTTATTTTATAATAATAAAATCTTATAGAATGTTTATTTCAATAAAGAAATAATAATATTTATTTTTTTTTAAAATAATTGGTAGTCCCTAGGGGAATCGAACCCCTCTTTCCAGGTTGAAAACCTGGCGTCCTAACCGATAGACGAAGGGACCACGCAATTCTTTATAAACAAAATTCATTATCGAATCTAGGCTATAAATGCATCATAAATATGAAATTGTACACTTTTAAGATCTTGCCAGTCATTTTTTCTTATTGTACCAACAAAATGAATTAAACTTCCGCTGTGATTACTGATTAAATCGCCTAGCGGGGTTCCTATTACATTAAACGCTATTGCATCTAAATTACTATAATTTGAACTAGAAATTCTTAACTTTAGATGACCATTACCAACAATTTTACAAAATTCGATTTCTACATTTGGTAAAACAAATTTTGGCTCTGGATTTCCCTGCCCATAAGGTGAGGCTTTATCAATAATATTAAAAAAATTTCTGTTTATATCAACACTATCTAAAATTGAATCATATTTTTGAATTCTTTTAGTTAATAGCTCTGAATTAAGTTCATTAATTCTTTTGTCACAAAATTTATTAAATTCTTGAATATTGCCTTTTTTTAAACTAAAGCCTCCTGCCATAGCATGGCCCCCGCCTTTTAAAAGCAATCCTTCATTAACGCCATCGATAATAATCTTACCTATATCAATACCTGGTAATGATCTACTTGATCCGGTCGAAATTCCGTTATCAGTCGAAATTACAAAAGAAGGCCTGTTATATTTTTCTTTAAGTCGGCTAGCAACAATTCCTAAAACACCTAAATGCCAATTATCTTCTTCTACAAATAAACTTGATGGATATGTGTTTAAATTATTATCATTTTTAAATTTTTCAACTTTTGATATAGATTCTTCTAAAACTCTTTTTTCAATAGTTTGTCTTTTTTTATTTAAATCATTTAATTTTTCCGCAATTGCCTCGACTTCATTTTTGTTTTCAGAAGTAAGAAGTCTTAATCCTAAGTCTGGGGATCCAGTTCTTCCCGCAGCATTAATTCTTGGGCCTAAAACATAACCTAGTTCATAAACGCCAATTTGATTAATATTTGCAACTGAGCATAAACTCTTAATTCCAACTTTATCTGTATCATTAATTACATTAATTCCTTCTTTAACAAATGCCCTATTTAAGTCTTTTAATTGTACAACATCACAAATTGTCCCTAACGCTACTATATCTAAATACTTTTTTAAGTTTGGTTCGCTTTGAGATTTAAATTCTTCTACTTGCCTTAATGACCTACGAAGCCCTACCACAAAAAGAAATGTCAAGCCAATGGCTGCTAGGTGGTTTAATTTAGAATCATCATTTTCCCTAGTAGGATTAATATGAGCTATACATTTTGGTAATTTTCCATCAACTTTATGGTGATCAATTATTATTACATCTATATCATTTTCATGAGCATACTCCATTGCTTCTATTGATGTGGCCCCACAGTCAACTGTTATAACAGTATCAATTCCGCTTTCTTTGAAATCTTTAAAGGATGGAATATTAGGACCATAACCATCTTTCAATCTGTCAGGTATATATACGGAAGATTCAATATTATAATGACCAAGAAATTTTTTTAGTAAGGCTGCTGATGTTGTCCCATCAACATCATAATCTCCAATAATTCCTATTTTACTTTTATTTTTAATGGCGGCCGTTAAAACATCTACAGCCTTATCTAAATCAATCAATTCACTAGGATCGTTTATTAACTTATTTACTTCTGGGTCAAGAAATTCTTCATAACTTTCAATTGAAACATTTCTT
>Ga0208764_10001924_pt1 | contig 13213 bp, 14 predicted proteins | sample ETNtaG_18_FD_185762 | JGI IMG/M metagenome (GOLD analysis project Ga0208764, IMG submission 185762) | Marine microbial and viral communities from oxygen minimum zone, Eastern Pacific Ocean - ETNP201302SV91 (SPAdes) (version 2) | ecosystem: Environmental > Aquatic > Marine > Oceanic ... | reverse complement strand
ACGTTTAGTTGCTGTTAATCAGCAGACTGCAGAAGACTTAAAGCTCCATGCAACAGAAGAAATGATATTCTTGGCAGAACTGCTTCCTACTTTATATCAATCACAACAAACACGATGAGATGGCATACTGATCTCAAATCTGGATTTAATCTGAGTACGAATAACAAATTATTAACAATTTAATGTGTAGGTAATATTTATAGTTTATTATTGCCGTTAATATAGATTTATCAGTTTAAAACACACTATGGAAATAAGTTTTACAGAGAAAGACCTAGAATTCAGAGATGAAATAAGATCCTGGATTGAAAATGATTACCCGTCACATATCAAAGAAAAACAAGACAAAGGGGAGATCTTAACTAAAGAAGAAGTTATTGAGTTTCATAAAGCTCTCGCTGCTAGAGGATGGTTGGGTTATAACTGGCCTAGCCAATATGGTGGAACGGGTTGGACTTCAACACAAATATACATCTTCCAAAAAGAATTTGGTCTTGCAGGTTGTCCAAATATTTTGCCTTTTGGTGTGGGTATGGTGGGCCCTGTTATCTATACTTTTGGAAATGAAGAACAAAAGAAGAGATTTTTACCAGACATATTAAATTTTGATACCTGGTGGTGCCAAGGCTATTCAGAACCAGGGTCAGGATCTGACTTGGCTTCTCTAAAAACCAAAGCTGTCAGAGAAGGTGATAATTATATTGTCAATGGATCCAAAACATGGACGACATTGGCTCAGCATGCCGATTGGGTATTCAACCTGGTTAGAACTGAAACAACAGAAAAAAGACAAGAAGGTATTTCATTCCTTCTCATTGATATGAATACACCGGGTGTTGAAGTCGAGCCAATTATTACAATTGATGGCGCGCATGAAGTGAACAGTATTTTTTTTACTGATGTGAAAGTACCTGTTGAGAATTTGATTGGTGAAGAAGGCAAAGGTTGGACTTATGCTAAGTTTTTATTAGCTCATGAACGATTTGGTATAGCTGTTGTCGGCGCTTCAATACGACAGTTAAATAAATTAAAACAATTGGTCTCAGAGCTTGATAGTCCAGATTTAGAGAGAAAGGTTAAAGAACTAGAGATTAATCTGTCAGCTTTGGAAATGTTAGAGCTTAGGTTGCTGTCTGATTTAGAAAATGGCAGTCATCCTGGTGCAGAATCCTCCATTTTAAAAATAAGAGGTACCGAGATACAACAAAGGCTCACAGAGTTATTTGTAGAAGCTTCTGGAGAATATGCTCTGATTTACCCTGGGCCTCATGGTCATTTAAATAGCTCAAAACCCAGCGGTCCTAACCATGCTGCTAAATCACTTTCAAAGTTTCTTAATTTTCGCAAAACCACTATCTATGGAGGTAGCAACGAGATACAGAAAAACATCATTTCTAAAATGATATTAGGTTTGTAGTTATGAATTTAAATTTTTCAGATGAACAACAAATGCTTAGAGAATTAATCCAGAAGTTTTGTGAGTCAGATTACACTTTCGAAAAGAGAGAAGAAATTATTAAATCTGGAGAGGGATTTAATAAAGATTTTTGGCAACAATTTTCTGAGCTTGGATGGCTATCTCTGCCTTTTAAAGAAGATTCAGGTGGACTTGGTTGTGGACCAGTAGAGCTCTCTATTTTATTCGAAGAATTTGGAAAAGTTCTTGTGGTTGAGCCTTATTTGAGTACCGTTGTCTTATCAGGAACTATCCTTGATAATTCCTCTTTTGCCAGGCGTATGGAGCTTATAGAGGGAATCATAACGGGTGAAAAACATCTGTCTCTTGCTTACATTGAGCCGAACCAAAATTTTGATCACTCTGCTCCTCAAACCACAGCTTCGCATCAAGGCAATAACATCATTGTTAATGGTAAAAAATCCTTGGTTTTAAATGGCGGTCGTGCAAACCATTTTATTGTTATGGTGACACTTGATGATGAAACTGCATTGGTTTTAATTGATAAGGATCAGACAGGAGTGTCATTAAATCAATACCCAACTGTGGATGGACAGACTTGTGCAGAGCTAGAATTTGAGAACGTTAGCATCAGTAATGATGAAATTATTGCTATAGGTGATGAGGCCAAAAGACTTCTCACTGAAGCCCTCAATCTAGCCACACTTTGCGTTAGTGCTGAAAGCATTGGTTGTATGACAGCGTGTTATTTACAAACGGTCGAATACACTAAGGGCAGACAACAGTTTGGACAACCCATCAGTAACTTCCAAGTTCTTCAACACAGAATGGTGGATATGTTTATTGAGACTGAAATGTGTAAGTCACTTTTATATAAGGCCATGCTTGAGTGTGATTCTGATGAGGATACAAAAACACAATCAGTCTCAGCTCTTAAATATCAAGTCGGGACAGCAGGTAAATCTGTTGCCCAACAAGCTGTTCAACTTCATGGTGCTATGGGCGTAAGTGAAGAAATGCTCATCGGCCATTACCTGAAAAAGTTGGTTGCCGTAGACGCCTTATTTGGTAATGCTGATTATCATCTGCATAAGTTCTCAAAATAATAAATGAGATTACGGAATAAAATTCCACCACCCATCGTTACTCTTACCTTTATCCTTCTGAGTTTTTGGTTAGCCAATTATCTCCCTAAACTAGCATTTAATTATCAGGGGTTGTTATCCCTGTTAACGATCTTAATTGGATTAACAATTATTGTTATAGGGGTTAAAACATTCCATAAGAGTGACACCACAGTAAACCCTCTAAACCCAAGTGAGGCATCTCATTTAGTGACTCATGGGGTATTTAGTTATACAAGAAACCCTATGTATCTAGGAATGGTAATAATTTTGTTAGGAGTCTCTATTTATAATGGCGTTTACATTGGGATAATTATCTTGCCGTGTTTTATTTTCTATATAACAGAATTCCAAATAAAGCCTGAAGAAGAAGCCATGGAAGAAATATTTCCAGGAGACTATACAGATTATTTAAAAAGAGTGAGAAGATGGTTATAGAATAAACCATAATCAAAGCACTGTTTTAGGGGGAAAAATAGTAAATGCACCTTGAGCCTTTTCAACTCTTCGGTTTTCAACACTTGGCAACTATAGCCATAATATTTCTTATTATTTTTGGCGTGGCATTTTATTTCAAAGCCCAGGATGAGGGCTCACAAAGAACCGCCGGTATAGCCATAGCAGTGTTAATCATAGTCCATCATATTAACGGCATATTTAATACATTTACCTTCAATCATAATTGGCAAGAAGCATTCCCATTGCACATGTGCGATTTATCTGCCTTTGCGATTGCCTATTATCTATGGAAACGTGAAAAAATATTCTTCAATTGTGCGTTTTTTTGGGGCATTGGTGGAGCGACAATGGCATTGCTTACTCCGGATGTAGATTATGCGTTCCCTAATGCAGTATTTATTCCTTTCTTCTATGGGCATGGCTTAGTTTTGCTGGGGGTAGGTTACGCTTCTATAGCACTTCAAAAAAGACCTTATCTTAGGGATGTACATAAGGTCATTGGCATAAGTTTAGTGGGTATGGGATTTATTTACCTTTTTAATCTTATTTTGGGTGAGGGAGCAAATTTCTGGTATTTATTAGACAAACCTGACAGCGATACGATAATGAATTTTTTCCCTGATCCTCCGTTTCATATTTTAGTTACTATCCCTATCGCAATTTGCCTTTTTTATATCATTTATTTGCCGTTTTGGATAAAAGATAAAATTTCTTAAAACTGGATGGACATTTTATTAAAGATACATATCTGTACTGGAACCATTGCTCTGATAGCAGCAGCAGTTGCGGTATTGTCAGAAAAAGGAAAAAATCTTCATATTAAAGCTGGGCAATTTTATGTATTCGGAATGGCATGTGTTTTTTTAACGGCCGTACCTATGTCCATTATGACCAATAATTTATTTCTTTTTCTTATTGGGATCTTTTCTTTTTATTTTGCGTTTTCTGGTTGGCGTTTTGCTAAAAACAGATCAGGTAAGCCAGCTAAGATTGATTGGTTTGCAATCTATTGCATGCTATTAACGGGTGGTTTTATGCTGTTAACAGCCACTTGGTATTTTATGATGGATAGAATGGATTATATTCCCTTGATCGTTTTTGGTTTTCTGGCTTTATCGTTGGGTTACCAAGATTTTGTTACGTCCAAAACCCAGACAGCCAAGGGTAAAGAAAGAATCGCTAAACACCTTACTAATATGATGGGCGGAAGTATTGCTGTGATCACCGCTGTGCTTGTGGTTAATATCGATACCGAGCCCCGATGGATTTTCTGGATTCTACCGACACTCTTAATTACTCCTGTGATTATATGGTGGAGAAAAAAAGTGTTAAATTAAGATTTCATAAAATAACTGGTTCCACTAAGTGCTCGAATTTTTAACTATTGCCATTCTTCATTTATTTGCTGTAGCCAGTCCAGGGCCTGATTTCTTATTGGTTACCAGACAATGTTTGAGATTTGATCGGACAGTTGCAATTTGGGCGAGTGCTGGAATTGCTACTGGAATTCTATTTCATTCTTTTATAGCAATTACCGGAGTTACTTTAATCATATCCTCCAACCCTGAGGTTTTTAGGTGGTTAAAGGTTTTAGCATCAATCTATATTGCTTATTTAGGCTATTTATCAATATTTAAATCATCAACATCAGTTAGCGATGAAGGCAAAAAAGACAATGAGAATTATGTTGGCTCATTCACGTTAGGTTTAATTACAAATATTTTAAACCCTAAGGCTATTTTATTTTTTATCACAGTCTTTACCGCAGTTGTGGATGCATCAACCACTCGATTATTACTTGGTCTTTACGGGTTATACATGTCGATCACAACTTTCATCTGGTTTACTGGTATCTCTTACATCTTTTCAAATCAAGGGCTGAGAGATAGATATAAACAATTCATTCCATTCTTTGAAAAGGGCATTGGAATAGTGCTTATTATTATTGCTGTTGGATTAATTTTATAACAATGGGGTTTAATCTTCTTTTTTCATTGATCTCAGATGTCTATAATTGTTCTTCAATTATTTAGAAACGGAAAGTACTTAGCTAATGAATAAAGAATTTAAAAACTTTATTAATCGTTTAGAAAAAAGCAAAGACTCTTTAAGAACCAAGGCGACTGAAAAGAGGCATCATTCTGGGTATCGAACAGCCAGAGAAAATCTGGATGATTTAGCTGACCCAGGCAGTTTCCTAGAATTTGGTGAGTTTGCTGTGGCTGCTCAAAGAAGTCGACGAGACTATGATGAATTACAAGAAGAGACTGCTGCTGATGGGATTCTGACTGGCTTTTGCACAATTAATGCTGGACAGGTTGATGAGAACAGAGCGGATGTTGTTGCCATAGTTTATGATTACTCTGTATTAGCCGGTACTCAGGGGTTCTTTCATCATCAGAAATTAGACCGTATTACAGAGCAAGCCGAGAAGTTTAATTTACCCATAGTTATTTTCACTGAAGGCGGTGGCGGACGTCCCGGAGATGTGGATGTTACTACTCAAATTGCTGGACTTCATATTCCGTCTTTCTCTACCTGGGCAAGATTGTCTGGTCATTGTCTTAAGATTGCTGTTAATAATGGCTACTGTTTTGCTGGAAATGCTGCTCTTTTTGGGTGTTCTGATTTTCGGATTGCAACAAAGAATTCTTGGATTGGTATGGCTGGTCCGGCCATGATTGAAGGCGGCGGGCTGGGTGTGTTTGATCCAAGGGAAATTGGACCATCTGATATTCAACAGCAAAATGGTGTCATTGATATTGTTGCTGAAGATGAACAAGAAGCCACTTTGATTGCCAAAAGACTCTTGTCTTATTTTCAAGGCCCAGTTGAAGACTACGCATGCAATGATCAAGCTAAATTAAGAGACATTATTCCTGAAGACCGACGCTGGGCATACCCAATAAGAGATATTATTGAGTTACTGGCTGACACAGACTCCTTTTTAGAGCTAAAGAAGAATTACGGAAGAAGCATCATCACTGGATTTATCAGAGTCGAAGGACAGCCGATGGCTCTTCTGGCTAGTGATTGTCAACAATTAGGCGGAGCAATTGATTCAGAGGCGGCAGAGAAAGCAGCTGAATTTTTAACAACATGTAATGCACATTCTCTACCCGTGGTTGTTCTTGCTGATACCCCTGGTTTTATGGTTGGTCCTGATAGCGAAGAACAAGGCGCAGTGAGGAGAATGGCCAAGTTATTTAATGCTGGTGCCAGTTTAGAGACACCGGTCGTTGCGGTTTTTCTTAGAAAGGGATATGGATTAGGAGCGCAAGCATTAGTTGGTGGCAGTCTCCATGATCCTATCTATACGGTGGCTTGGCCAACGGCTGAATTCGGTGGTATGGGCTTAGAAGGAGCGGTTAAATTAGGTTTTAAAAAGGAACTGGAGGCAGAGACCGACAACGTTAAAAGAGAAGCTCTGTATAATGAACTGGTTGCACAGGCATATGAAAGAGGGAAGGCGATAGAAGCAGCAGCACACCTTGAAATAGATGCTGTTATTGATCCAGTAGATACTAGATCGATTATTTCTAAATCCATTAACATGGCGCTGAATAAAAAAGGCTAAGGATGACAAACAAAAAACTAACAATCTTAACTTGCATGGACTCTAGGCTGGATCCGATAAAAACCTTTGGTATCGCAGAACGTGAGCCTCATATTATTCGCAATGTAGGTGGAAGGGCAACAGACGACGCTCTGAACTCTATAATAGTGTCTCAAAAAATTCTGGGCACTAAGGAATTTTGGGTAATTCATCATACCCAATGTCTTATGGGCAACATGACAGATGATTTGATGTCTGAGCTGCCTGACAGTGTAAGAAAAAGTGCTTTCTTAGATTTGGAGCAAAGTGTAATTGATGACATCGATTTAATTAAGAATCATGAGTTATTACCAGATGATATTCAAGTCAGAGGTTTCATTTACGATCTTGAGCAAAATGAGCTTAAACCAATTATCTAAACCATGAGATTACCTATATTCCAAGTGGATGCCTTTACTGATAGGCTGTTTTCAGGCAATCCCGCTGCAGTTATTTTGATGTCAGATTCTGTATCAGAAGAGTTGATGCAATCCATTGCACTAGAAAATAATCTTTCTGAGACAGCTTTCATTGATTTGTCCAAGCAACCATATGATATTCGTTGGTTTACACCAACCACAGAAGTAGATCTATGTGGCCATGCAACGCTGGCATCAGCAAAGGTACTGTTTGATGAAGTTCTTGATCAGACAATCAATGAAATAAATTTTCAATCAAAATCTGGTGCGTTAGGAGTGTTCAAAAAAGATAACCTGATTTTCCTTGATTTTCCTTCCGATACATCTGCAGAAATCTTAGATAAGGCTTTTGTAAAAGATCTTTTAGGTTTTGAGCCGAATCATCTATTCAAAGGCAGTGACGATTATCTTGCTGTTTTTACAAGCGAGGACATTATTAAAAATTTGGAACCTAACTTTTCAAAGATCTCTCAAATCAATTCTCGAGGTTTGATTGCCAGTGCACCTGGAGATCAAGTTGATTTTACTTCACGATGTTTTTATCCACAGCTTGGTGTTAATGAGGACCCCGTTACCGGATCTGCTCACACATTAATGATCCCTTATTGGAGCAAAATCTTGGGTAGAGATGAGATGATTGCGCAGCAATTATCTAAGAGAGGGGGAATCTTATATTGTGAGCATAAAGAAGAACGAGTCCTGATTGGCGGTAAAACAGCTATATACATGAGTGGTGAAATTAACCTCTAAGATTTAGCTTTAAAATACATTTGATTTTTTTCTTTTTACTCTTTAATTTCAACTGTTCGAGTAAAGAAATCTACAGGAGCAAATTATGAAAAAAATAATAATATCTTTGATGGTGTTTCTTATGATCCCATTAATAGCACAAGCTGATGGTCATGAAACTTCAGGACCTGGAGAAGGAAGTTTTACAACATTCATGGTTCAAGCACCAGATGTCTCAGCGTATATTAAATATTTAGAAAATAATCCAGAGCTTTTTAGTGAATTTGATGCTACCGCTGCTGGTGTTTGTGTCACCATAACAGGCCAAGATTATCATGGAGAAATGTTCGTTTGGAGTGCTTATGCTGATGTAACAGGGGCCATGGCAGAAACCACAGCTTATGATCCTGATAAAGCACCAAAAGAATTAGCAGAACTCAGAACCCCTAAATATAGGTTGGCATGGAAGCCTTTAAAATCATTTGTTTTAAGTCCTGGCTTTGAACGAGTGACGCGTGTAAAAATTAAACCTGAAAACGTTCCCGCTTATATCGCTGCAGCAACCAAGCTCGAAGCAGCAATTAGAAGTGCCGGCCATGATTTTAATATGGGTATTTTTCAACCCCTTGGTGGAGGCGTTCATGAAACAGGAACTTTTTTATTACCGAATTCTACTGAAGCCGGCAGACTTATAGATGAGTATTTTGCAGGAGCAGAATGGGGGCAGCACTACCTTAAGGCTAGCTCACTCATTGATGAGGTTGTGAGGGACACTTACGAATCATGCCATCAAATTTATACTGCTAAACAATAAGATTGATTAGCATTACAAAATATTTTATTGGGAGAAAAATTAAATGAAAATATTTTACAGTTTATTAACTATAACTTTTATATTGTGTCCAAATGTTTATGCGAGCTCACATTCTCATTCGCATGATGACTCAGATCATAAGCATTATAGCAATCAAGAGATCATGGAAATTGCGATGTTAGCGGCTCCAGAAAACATCAGTGGTAAAGCAACCATAATGGCAGCAGACGGAGCCATTTTAAAAGAAGGGACTAACGGTTGGGTGTGCATGCCTGGAAGCCCACCTAATGAAAATGTTAATCCAATGTGTGTGGATCCTGCATGGCAAAATTGGCTGCAAGAATATATGAAAGCAGTCAATGGCGAAGCATATGAATATGATTCAGAGTCTGCTTCTTTTGGTGTTTCGTATATGTTGGTTGGAGATATTGCAGTAGATAATAATGAGCCGTTCAATCAGGACCAAAGTAAAGGTGTTTGGGTAGCTGAACGCCCACATTTGATGTTACTTTTGCCAGCAAGCATGATGAAGGACTTGCCTACAGATCCTTATGCTGGCGGACCTTATGTGATGTGGGAAGGCAATGACTTTGTTCATGTAATGGTGCCACTTGAGGTGACGGAACCTCTTAAGTAAACCCTCTTGTTAGATCAGGAATTTAATCCTCAATTAAGTCCTTCAGAGATGCTTGAATTGGGCATTTTTGGAGGATGGTATTTTAAAGGTGATATTTCTGAATATCCGAAGGAGTGGTTTGTTAGCGCTAAAATTAGTCACACTGGATTTGATTCAACACTGAATTATTTTAAAGTAGCTTCTGGGCAAGCTATGTCTGTATGGAAAGATAAGGGTTGGATTACTTCTGAAGACCCTTTAGGTTGGTTTCAATGGTATTGTCAATATTCTTTGGGACGTAGAATCTCAGAGGTGGATGAGTTTCAAATAAAGCGATGGAAAGCCTTTGGGTCTAGACACATTGGCGGTATAAAAAACAATTGTGAACCACACGATATTCGGTGTCGACCTAAGCAAAGGCAAGCTCTTTTACAATGGGCTTATGACCCCTTTATTTAAAATATAGATAAGTTGAAAAATTTATGTTTTATTAATTGTATTGATATTTTTTTACTTAAGGGAGATCTTAATGTTTTTAATTAAAAAGCTAATGTTAGTAGGTGTTTTATCTATAGCCTTTCTAATTCCAAACTCTAATTATGCAAGCACAATCATTCATGCTGGAAAACTGATTGACGGTAAAGCAAATACTGTTCGGTCAAAAATGACGATTGTGATTAATGAGAATCTCATCACCGATATCATAAAGGGCTATAAAAATCCTAAAGACGACGACACTTACCTGGATCTAAAGGACCACACTGTTCTTCCAGGATTGATGGATATGCATGTTCATTTTGGGGGCGAATACCAATCAAAAGCAGAACGACCTTCTAAAGTTGAGAAAGAGATGCAAGCTATTCTTGCGACCCAACATGCTAGAGTAACTTTCCATGCTGGTTTCACAACTGTAAGGCAAGTTGGGGATAGCGGTATGGTTGCTATCAGTCTTAGAGATGCTATCAATCAAGGCAAAGTTGTTGGCCCAAGAATACATACTTCTGGAAAAAGTTTAGCCACCACCGGCGGTCATGCAGATCCCACTAATGGCAGAGCTGCTGATGCTTATCACTATCCGTTACCAGAGGACGGGGTTGTTAATGGCCCTTATGAAGTCTATACAGCAGTCAGACAGAGATATAAAGACGGAGCTGATGGCATAAAAATCACAGTTACAGGTGGCGTATTAAGTGAAGCTAAATCAGGTGATAACCCTCAGTTTACTCAAGAAGAAGTCAATGCTGTTGTAACTGCCGCTAAAGACTATGGAATGTGGGTTGCGGTCCATGCACACGGCGCAGAAGGAATGAAACGTGCTATACGAGCTGGCGTTGATTCTATAGAACACGGGACCTTCATGGATGAAGAAGCCATGGAACTTATGATTGAAAATGGAACTTACTATGTACCAACAATTTCTGCTGGAGAGTTTGTGGCAGCAAAGTCTAAAATAGATAATTATTTTCCAGAAATAGTTAGGCCTAAAGCAGCTAGTGTGGGCCCTCAAATTGGCAACACTTTTTCTAAAGCTTATAAAAAAGGCGTAAAAATAGCTTTTGGCACTGATGCCGGTGTCCAACCCCATGGAACCAACTGGGAAGAATTTGTTTTTATGGTAAAAAATGGAATGCCTGAAATGGAAGCCATTCAATCTGCCACCATGGAAACTGCAAAACTTTTAAGGATTGATGACACCTTAGGGTCAATAGAAACAGGGAAAATAGCTGATATTATTGCTGTTAAAGGAGACCCAATAAAAGATATTTCAGTGCTCAAAGATATCGCTTTGGTTATTAAGGACGGCAAAGTCTACAAGTAGATTTCAAAAAAATGATAACAGGGCCTTTTGACTCATTAAGAGAGTATATAAATACTCTGGAAGCTAATGATCGACTGATCAGAATTAAGCAAATGGACCAAGATAAGTATGAGGCCACAGGCTTTGCTTATCGATTAGTTAAAGAGTATGGATACGATCTTGCCCCAGCTTTTCTAATTGAAAAAATAAAGATAAATAATCAATGGGTGAATGGTCCAGTGATAGGTAATCTTTTTGGTGGTTGGGATGCTGAAGCATTAATTTATGGTGTTGAAAAATTAGGTCAGTCACAACAAAACTCTCGTATTAAAACTTTTAAGCACTTGGAAAGACTGCATAAAGAAAATAATGGATGGCCTAAAATTTCACCCGTCACAATAGATGATCAAAACGCGCCCTGTAAAGAAAATATAGTTTTAGGTGAAGACGTTAATATTTTAAAGTTTCCTTGGTTGCAGACAAATCCTGCTGATGCCGGAAGATATATTAATGCAGCTACTATATTTATTGAAGATGAGGAGCTTGGAAGAAATGTTGCCACCTATCGTTGTCAGGTTAAGAGCAAGAATAAAATTGGTTTCAATGCTGAGATTAGGCAAAACGCTTGGAGTTTTTTAACTAAGATGAAAGAGAGAGGTCAAACTAAAGCATCTGTAGCTATTACAAATGGAGTCGACCCAATAACTTTTACTCTAGGTGCTTCAAAGATTGCTAAATTGGGAGAAGATGAGCTTGATTACGTCGGCGGTATCAGAGGTAAGCCAGTAGAAATGGTTAAATGTGAGACCAATAATATTTTAGTTCCTGCACAATCTGAAATTGTTTTAGAAGGTGAAATTCCTCTCGATAAGATGGAGGAGGAGGGCCCCTATGGAGAAATGTATGGGTTTATGGGATTAAAGAAAAATGAGAATTTTTATATGGAAATTAAAGCCATTACTCATAGAACTAATCCTTGGGTTGTTAATTCTTTTGCTGGAGTGACAAAAATATCTCCAAGTATTCTTCAAACGGTAGGCAATTTTATAGATTACAAAACCTTTATTCCTAATCTGGTTGATATTTACCGGCCAGCTGAGAGCACAGGGGTTTTAACTGTTAGCATCAAGAAAGATAAGTCAGGAGAAGGTATGGAGGCAGGAAAAATTCTTGCTGAGAAAGATTTCTTTGCAAAAATGATTATTGTTGTTGATGAGGATGTTGATGTGTACGATAAAAACGAAATATTTCAAGCTTTGGGTACTCGTTGGCAGCCTTATCCTGCCGCAAAGATTATAGAAAAAATGAGGGGTATGCCTCTAGATGCAAGTGCTCCAGAGCGTTTTAGCACCAGTAAAATCATCATAGATGCGACTCGACAACTCAAAGATGAAGGCGGACCGTCTGTTTGGCCTGATATATCTAAAGTCATGTTAGAAGAGATGAGCCCGGACACTACTGACTTAGTTGATAAAAATTGGTTAAAATACTTTAAAGACTAAAAATGTAAAATTAAATGCACATAGTTAGAACCCCAGACAAATTTTTTGACAATCTCAAGGATTATCCTTTTGAGCCATGTTATACGACGATCAAAACTCATGATGACACTGATCTGAGAATTCACCATATTGATGAGGGGCCAGAAAATGGACCGATACTCCTGTGCATGCACGGACAGCCAGTTTGGAGTTATCTCTATAGAAAAATGATTCCATTGCTGAATCAAGAAGGCATAAGAGTCATAGCACCTGACTTACCCGGTTACGGAAAATCAGATAAACCAGCTGCAAGAGAAGATTATTCATATCAAAGACAGGTCGATTGGATTGGTCAGTGGTTAGAAGCAAATGACTTTAATGATTTGAATTTCTTTGGACAAGATTGGGGTGGCCTGATTGGCCTAAGAGTGATTGCTGATCATCCAGAGCGATTTAATCGTGTCATTATCTCTAATACCGCTTTACCGTATAGGCCTGATGTTCCAGAAGAGATTGTTCAGCAAGTTAAAGAGTTTAGAGAGAATGCTAAAACTCCCACCTTGCCTGAAATGGCAAGAAAATTAAGGACAACCGATAAAGATCAGGGATTAAGTTTTGCTTACTGGCAGAAATATTGTTGGGAAACCAAGGACATTCCTATAGGATTCATGATGTCATCTATGTTAGAGCGAAAGAGAAGTAAATTATCCACAATGTTGGATTTATTATTTATAAATCTAGGTCTTAAAGACGTATCACCA
>Ga0208764_10001923_pt1 | contig 13219 bp, 9 predicted proteins | sample ETNtaG_18_FD_185762 | JGI IMG/M metagenome (GOLD analysis project Ga0208764, IMG submission 185762) | Marine microbial and viral communities from oxygen minimum zone, Eastern Pacific Ocean - ETNP201302SV91 (SPAdes) (version 2) | ecosystem: Environmental > Aquatic > Marine > Oceanic ... | reverse complement strand
TATGACCTAAGTATGATTTAATTCCGGTAACTGGCCAAGATTTGATTCCAAAAGCTTCTGCCACGCTATCCATTATGTGTGATTCTGTAGTTCTATTGGCAGGAGTTCCAGTTCCATGCGCATGAACAAATGTTTTTTCTCTTAAGTTCTCTATACCAATTAACTTTTCTGCATCTGCAACGCATTTTGCTAGAGTGATGTAATTACCGATGCCGGGACCACTGATGGAGCTTTTATAGCCATCCGCATGAGAATGAACGCTACCAACAGAACCATAGATTTCTGCACCTAATTTTATAGCCAGCTCTTCATTCATTAAAATTATAAATTGAGCTGACTCTCCTAAAACCATACCTATGTTGTCACCAAAAGGCCTGCAGGCTTTTCTATAATTAGGACCTTCAAAATCTTCATTTAATTGATTTTGGAGTTCAATCATCTTTTTGTTATCAGATAAAGCACTTACAGCGTAAAAGCCATCAAAGATTTCTGGAATAATTGGTGCTTCAGCCGAGCCTACAATTACCACTTTTGATTTTCCACTTTCTATTAAATCTTTACCTAGTTGAAGGTTGTATAAGAATGTAGCGCAAGCTCCTACTGAATGACCCGTTCTTCCTACGTTTCCTAGAATATATGCATTGATAAAGTCTGCTGACATTTCTATTAAACCAAAGGCAAGATTCTTTGAGCTTGCTCTAGAGCCTTTTATTCTTGATTGCATCATTCCACCGAAACCAAATTTATCAAGATTGCTCATAGCTGAGCCACTAAAAACTGCTAATTCATCTGGGTTAATTTCTTTTTTAATTTTAGACCAATCTATTCCCATTTGGCCCAAGGCATCGCTCATTCCAAATATTGTCATTTGCAAAGCTTTAGGGTGTTGTCTCGAGGGGTAGAGAGTTGATGGGTCAAATCCAGCAGGTAATTGTCCAGCAGCCCCTGCTTTTATTTGATCAAGAATAATTCCGTCTGGATCATAATTTTCTCTGTCAATTTCTCTAACCATTGTTTGGCTTCGTATGAGTTCCTCATTTTCAATCAAGAACTCTTTAAGATTAATAGCATCTTCAGATTTGGTTCTCCATTCTTTTTCTTGGGGTTGAATTAGACCTTCTAGGATTGCAAGATCTTTAAGGACATGTATTTTATCTTTGTCATCCAACGAATCAAAAACTTGATTCCCATAACCCATATAATTAGAGCTCCTACCAGAAGCATTTATACCTCCAAAAGAGGTGATGACTGCTAAATTCTTTTTCTTAGACATAAAAAAAATTATTCTTAGACTTCATATTGTATGGCAATAATGATACATATATATTATTAATCTAATATAAATTAAGAAGTGAGGAAAAAATGCACCCAGGAGTAAACGGAAAAAAGTTTCCAGATAAGCCAGCAATAATAATGGCCAACAGCGGAAAAGTTATGACGCACGGCCAATTAAATAATCTTTCTAATCAAGGAGCGCACTTATTTAGGTCTCTAGGATTAAAACCAGGAGATGCAATTGCCATAATGTTAGAAAACCATTATTTATTCTTTGCAATTACTTTTGCAGCCTGGAGGAGTGGCCTTAGATATACAGCCATCAGTTGGAGACTCCAACCTTCGGAAGTTGAGTATATAGTTAAAGATTGTGAAGCAAAGGTGTTCATTACTTCTAAATTCTTAGAAGAGACGGCTAATAATTTAGAAAGTTCTTTGGAAGGCGTAGATAAATTTATGCTGGATGGATCATCAAATAGTTATTCTTCTTATGAAGAAGCAATATCTACTATGCCAGAAGAATCCGTTGAAGATGAATGTCAGGGAGGTTCTATGCTTTATTCTTCTGGAACAACTGGACGACCCAAAGGAGTAAGCAGGCCCCTAACGCTTAATCCTCTCCCTTACACCATGGAAGAGGAAGATTTAGGATTAGGGAGAGTAGTTCAAGGTATTTATGGAGGATCTGAGGAAACAGTCTACTTATCTCCAGCTCCTTTATATCATTCAGCTCCTCTAGGCTTTAATACGGGTTTTTTGTCTTTAGGAGGAACATCAATAGTCATGGAAAAATTTGACCCTGAGAGCGCTTTAAAAGCCATAGAGGAGCACAAAGTTACTCATTCTCAGTGGGTTCCTACTATGTTTGTAAGGTTCTTGAAAATTGATGAGTCTATTAGAAGCCAATACGATCTTTCTTCTCATAAGGTCGCTATTCATGCTGCAGCCCCTTGTCCAATTGAAGTAAAAGAACAAATGATAGATTGGTGGGGCCCGATACTTTTTGAATATTATGCAGGTACTGAATTTAATGGAATGACAATCATCAATTCAGAGGAATGGTTAGAACATAAAGGATCTGTGGGAAGGCCTCTTTTTGGGGAGCTCCATATATTAGACGATGAAGGCAATGAAGTATCATCAGGAGAAGCGGGAGGTATATATTTTGGAGGAGCAACTGCAACTACCTTTGAGTATCATAATGATCCAGAAAAAACTAAGAGTGCATTATCCAAAGAAGGATTTAGTACTTTAGGTGATATAGGATATGTAGATGAAGATGGGTTCCTTTACCTTACTGACAGAAAGGCATTTATGATTATTTCTGGAGGTGTCAATATCTATCCTAAGGAAACAGAAGATGCTCTGATAATGCATCCCAAAGTTGCTGATGTTGCTGTATTTGGAGTGCCTAACCCGGAAATGGGTGAAGAAGTAAAAGCTGTAGTTCAGCCAGCTGATATGGAAGATGCTGGACCTGATTTAGAAGCAGAATTAATTTCGTACTGTAAAGAAAAGATCTCTAGTGTTAAATGTCCGAAGACAGTAGATTTTGAAAAAGAACTACCAAGACACCCAACAGGAAAACTTTACAAGCGACTCTTAAAAGATAAGTACTGGTCTTAATATGTCAAAGTCTATGGTGGCTGGATCTACTGGGCTTGTTGGAAAGTTAGTAGTAAAAGAGCTAGCTAAGAAAAAAGGAAAGGTATTTGCTTTAGCTAGAAATAATACCTCTTCAAGTAATGATTCTATTCAATATTTAAAAATAAATTATGATTCAATAAATCTATCTGAAGAATTGAAAGAGATAGAGGATGTTTTTATTTGCTTAGGAACAACGATCAAAAAAGCTGGATCAAAAGAGGCTTTCAAGAAAGTTGATGTTGATTATTGCTTGTCTGCAGCTAGAGAATCTCTAAAGCTAGGAGCAAAGAATTTATCAATTGTTACTTCCATAGGGGCTGATGAGAATTCAAGCAATTTCTACTTAAAAATGAAAGGACTTGTAGAAAAAGAAATATCAAAATTAAGTTTCGAGTCTATATCTATTTATAGACCTGGTTTGCTAATAGGCTCAAGAGAAGAGATGAGAACAGGAGAGTTTTTTGCTCAAAAAATTCAACCACTATTGATCGATCCCTTTCTACAAGGGTCTTTAAAAAAGTATAGAAGCATAAGGGCTGAAGATTTGGCCAGATATATGGCAAAAAATTCAGGAAACACAGAAGGAATTAATATTTATTACTATAGTGATTTTAAAAAATTTAATTAACCTGTTTTTTTAAATTTTAAATCAGAATCTTCTAAGCTTTTAAATCTTATTTGGATTAAGTCTTTCAAATAATTCTGTGTGTTTATCCAAGGATCTCTTGAGCCCTGTTTAGGCAGCTTATGTGCCACTCTCTGTATATAGCCAGAATTTAAATCTAAAAAATCTCCACCAGCTGCTACATCTTCTCCTGCTTCAGGATAAAAATAGTCCATATCTTTTTTATCAAGAAGGTTTATTAGTTTGCATGCGTATTCACTGGTTAGATCAGCTCCGAGCGTCCAAGAAGCAGTTGTATAACCAAATGTAGCTATTAAATTTGGAACATCACTGAACATCATTGTTTTGTATTGAATTTTTTCTGAAATATCTAACTGTTGATTATCTATTGTTATATCAATCCCATTTAGTAACTGCATATTTAAGCCAGTAGCGGTAACTATAATGTCAGCTTTGAGCTCCTCTCCAGTAGAAAGCTTAATTCCTTCTTTTGTAAATTTATCAATGGTGTTCGTTACAACTTCTGCTTTACCTGAATTTATGGCTTCAAACATATCACCATTAGGAACAAAGCATAGACGCTGATCCCACGGGTTATACTTAGGAGTGAAGTGTTTATCTATATCGTAGTCCTCTCCTAGGTTTTCTTTAACTCCATTTATTAAGAATTCTTTCCACTTTTCTGGATTTTTCTTGATTTGATTAACAAAGATTCTTCCTAAAAGAATATTCTTCCATCGAATTAAGAAGAACCCCAACCTATCTGTTGTAATTTTTTGTATAAACGAATCAAGGGGCCTTTTATCAGGTGCACTCATATAATAAGTTGGAGATCTTTGGAGCATCGTGATGTGAGAAACTTTTTCTGCCATAGCTGGAATGATAGTAATCGCAGTAGCTCCACTTCCTATAACTATAACTTTTTTATCTTCATAATTTAGATCTTCTGGCCATTTTTGTGGATGAATAATTTCACCTTCGAAATCTTCATATCCTTTGAATTCTGGTAGGTACCCCTCATCATAGTTATAGTAACCACCACAAAGATAGAGGATTTTACATCTAATAATTTCTTCTGAATCGTCTTTTGTGTTTTTCACAGTTAGATTCCAGTGGGCTTTGTTAGTTTCCCACTTGGCACTAATTACTTTTCTATTAAATTGTATTTTCTTTTCGAGATCATTTTCTTTAACAGCTCCATCTAGATATTTAAGAATAGAAGGTCCGTCAGCTATGGCTTTAGGCTCAGTCCATGGTTTGAACCTAAAACCCATGGTGTGCATATCAGAATCAGATCTGATTCCTGGATATTTAAATAAATCCCATGTACCTCCAATTTTCTCTCTGCCTTCAAGGATAGTAAAAGACTTAGAAGAGCAAGTTTTTTGAAGGTTGTAAGCAGCCCCAATTCCTGATATTCCTGCTCCAACTACTACGACATCAAAATTATTCATTTTTTAGTAACTCCGTTTATTAGTATTTAAGAATTTTCACAAGATTCTAATGTTTGCAGTATAAGTGTATTAATGGTCATGGGTCCAACTCCGCCAGGCACAGGAGTATAAGCATATGCTCTATCCATAATACCTTTTAATTCTATGTCACCACATTTCTGTGGATGATAGCCTGCGTCTATCACTATAGATCCATCTTTGATCCAGTCTGATTTTATGAACTCCGGAATACCTACCGCACCAACTAGAATGTCTGCTCGACCAATTATTGTTTCAAGTTCCTGAGTTCTTGAGTGACAAATTGTTACAGTTGCATTTTCATTTAATAGCATCATAGCCATGGGTTTGCCTAAAATCGGACTTCTCCCAATAACCACAGCATGTTTTCCTTCTAGGTTAATTTCATGATGTTTAATTAGCCTCATGATCCCAGCCGGAGTGCAGGATCCATAGGCTTTTTCTCCCATCGATATGTTCCCAAATCCTAGACAAGTTACTCCATCTACATCTTTATTTATATCTATAGCATCAAAACACTTTCTTTCATTTATTTGACTTGGAACCGGATGTTGAAGAAGTATCCCATGAACTTTCTGATCTAAATTAAGTTCATTTATTTGTTTAAGCAGCTCTTCAGTAGATGTTTCTTCAGGTAGTTCTATTTTTAAAGAATCCATTCCTACTCTATTACATGCATTGCCTTTCATTTTTACATAAGTTGCTGAAGCTGGATCTGATCCAACTAAAATTGTAGCTAAGACTGGCGTAATTCCTTTTTCTTTAAGCACTTTAACTCGATTAGCCATGTCTTCTTCTGTTGATTTAGCTAATGATTTACCATCTAAGACTATAGTCATATTTTTTTCCTTTTTCCTAAAATCAATTCTCTCATTTAATCTTTATCTAACAAAGTGAATCTTTTGTTTGACGACAGCCTCAAGGATACTTAAGATTCATCGCCTTCGGGGCATAGCGCAGCCTGGTAGCGCACCTGCTTTGGGAGCAGGTGGTCGCAGGTTCAAATCCTGCTGCCCCGACCAGCTTAATGATGGATAAAGACCCGATAATAATTATAGGTGGCGGCTTACAGGGCCTAGCCACAGCAAATTCTCTCCTGGACAAGGGAGAAAAAGTTCTTGTGTTAGAAAAAGAGGAAGGCATTGCTCTTAAAGCTAGTTTTGCAAATGCAGGGATGCTTACTCCTTCTCATTCACAGCCTTGGAATTCAGTTTCAGATATCATAAGTATACTTAAAGGTATTGGAAGAAAAGACTCCCCAATGTCGTTGAAGCTAAGAGCTCTTCCTGATTATTTTGGATGGGGGATTAGATTTATTATAAATTCATGGAAACCTAAACATTTAGCAAACACAAAATCCATTACAAAATTAGCCCAACACAGCTTAAAGCTAACCCAAAAATTCAGAGGAGAAAACTTTATAGAATATGATTCTTCAGAAATAGGCACTTTAAAGATTTACCGATCAAAAAAATCATTTGATTTGGCAGTCTCTCATTTAGAGCATCTAAAAGAAATGGGCATTAATTTTGAAATTTTAAATACAACCAAGCTTATAGAGAAAGAGCCTCAACTCATAGATATTGAAGATAAATTAGAGGGAGGCATATTTTTCCCTGGAGATGAAGTTGGTGATGCTCATAAATTCTGTAAAGCTCTTGAAGAATCTGTAAGAGTGAAAGGAGGGAGAATTTTAACTAATGTGGAGATAAAAGAAATATTAGTTAAACAAAAGGCGATTACAGGAGTTAAAACTGACAGAGCAGAAATATCTTCTAAGAAAGTTATAGTTGCGGCTGGGAGCTGGTCTCACTTATTACTTAAAGGCATAAAGTTAAACTTACCAGTAAGGCCGGTAAAAGGTTACTCCTTAACAGTAGAAACGCCTCATCTTAACTCCATGCCTAAACTTGCATTAGTTGATGAAGATATTCATACGGCTATTACCCCATTTAGCAGCACACGGATAAGAGTAACTGCAGCTGCTGAATTTGCAGGTTTCAATGATGAAATTCATGAAAAAAGGATTTCTTATCTCAAACGCATGTTAAATTCAATTTATCCATCTTTATACTCAAACTTAAAAGTAGATGAAGGTATATTGTGGTTTGGTTATAGACCTATGAGTCCTGATGGCCTTCCTTTTATAGATAAAACAAAAATAGAAGGACTGTATTTAAATACTGGGCAAGGTCATTTAGGATGGACTTTAGCGATGGGTTCAGCTGATCTATGTTCCGATATAGTTTTAGGAAAGAAAACTGCGATCGATTCCGAACCCTATAAAATAACAAGGTAGACAGTAATTTTTAAATTATAAAAATACTATATAATCCTCTTTTTCTCCTCGTAGCTCAGTTGGATTAGAGCAGCTGCCTTCTAAGCAGCGGGTCGCAGGTTCGAGTCCTGCCGAGGAGGCCACTCCTTTTAAATTGATTGATTAAACCTCTTTTCAATATTATATTTCATTTAGATTTTTGTATTTTTTTGGAATGGTATGATCGCACTGCATGTAAGTATCTTTGGAAGTGTTCAAGGTGTTGGCTTTAGGAATTGGTTGAAAGAACTTGCTACAAACAATAATGTAGTTGGCTGGGTAAGGAATGCTTCTGATGGTTCGGTGGAAGTTTTTCTTCAAGGAGAGGGAGATAAAGTAAATTTAACGCTAGCTAATTTCTGGGAAGGGCCAAATTTAGCAGACGTCGAAGATGTTTTAACTCAAGACTCTCAGGTAGATGAGTCAATAGTATCTTTCGATATACATTAAGTTTATTTTAAAGTTATTCATTCTGAATATCTGAGATAGAATACGCGTTTGTTAATTTATGGTGGGCGTAGCTCAGTTGGTAGAGCTCTGGCTTGTGGTGCCAGTGGTCGAGGGTTCGAGCCCCTTCGCCCACCCCATAAAAGGATTGTAAAATGAAATTTTCTTTCGGAGCAAAAGATGAAATAGAAAAATCTTTAGATATTTCTATTGCATCAAAAGATATCGAAGAGACAGTCTCTTCAAAATTAAAAGAAGCTCAAAAGAGTGCAAAAGTTAAAGGCTTTAGAAAAGGCAAAGCACCTTTTGATGTGATAGCAAAGATGTATGGACCAGAGATAAGACAAGACGTTGTTTATGATGCTGTTGCCAAGGAATTTTATGCATTGGTTGAAAAGAAAGGATTAAAACCTGTAGGCAGACCTAACTTAATTCCTGAAAAGATGAAGGAGAATGAAGACGTAAAGTTTAAAGCTACTTTCGAAGTTTACCCAGAAGTAAGACTTAATAGTCTAAATAGAATTTCATATAAGAAGATTATAAGCTCAGTTGAAGATTCAGACGTCGATAAAACTATTGAAAGCATACAAAAAAGACTCGGAACCTGGGAAACAAAAGAAGGCTCTGCGGTTGAAGGAGATCAAATAAAAATAGATTTCAAAGGATCCATAGAAGGAGAAGAGTTTGAAGGAAACTCAGCAGAGAATTATCCTGTTGAAATTGGATCAAAATCAATGATTGAAGGTTTTGAGGAAGGCTTAATTGGAATGAATATCGGAGATGAAAAGTCTATAGATTTAAATTTTCCTGATGAATATGCTAAATCTGATTTAGCAGGCAAACCTGTTACTTTTGAAATCAAGGCCAATGAAGTTCTTCAAGCAGTACTTCCAGAGCTTAATGAGGAGCTTTTTAATTCGGTTGGTGTGCAGGCTAAAGAGGTTAAAGAATTTAAAAAAGAGATAAAATCTCGACTCGAAGAGGACTTAAATAATTTAGTGAAAAATAAGACTAAGTCCAACTTACTTGATTCTCTTGAAGAAAATCACGAATTTAAGGTTCCCCAAACAATGATAGATTCTGAAGTCCAAAATATGAGATTAGATACTGCTAGAAGAATGGGAATGGAAGAAAAAGATCTAAAGGAAGATATGTTTCCAGCAGATACTTTTGCAGAACAAGCTCAAAAAAGGGTAAAAATTGGGATTCTTCTGAATACCATTATTGAAGACAGAGAATTTAAACCTGATGGAAAAAGAGTAAGAGAGTTGATTGAAGAGAGAGCATCAATGTACAAAGAACCAGAACAAGTAGTTAATTGGTTTTATTCTAATGAGGAGCAGCTTAGAAATATAGAATCCATCTCGCTTGAAGAACAGACTGTTGATTACCTTCTAGAAGAAACTAAACCTGAAGAAGAGTCTCTTAGTTATGAAGAATGCGTAACAGGGAATTAAATTACTTGAAATTTGTCTAAATTGACCCAAGATAAGAGCTAATGACTAAAGAAAGTAAAAATATACTCAACCAATTAGTTCCAATGGTTGTCGAACAAACTCCTCGTGGAGAAAGGGCTTTTGATATTTATTCAATGCTTTTAAAAGAAAGAGTAATCTTTCTTACGGGGCCTGTAGAAGATATTGGAGCAAACTTAGTAGTAGCACAGCTACTCTATTTAGAAGCAGAAAATCCTGATAAAGATATTTCTTTATATATTAATTCCCCCGGAGGTTCAGTTACAGCAGGATTATCAATTTATGACACCATGCAGTTTATAAAACCAGATGTTTCCACCCTCTGTATAGGTCAAGCTGCAAGCATGGGAGCAGTCCTTCTAGCAGGAGGCGCTAAAGGAAAAAGACACGCGCTTCCAAATTCTAGAGTTTTAATCCACCAAGTCATGGGTGGGTTTCAAGGCCAAGCGAGCGATATTGAAATTCATGCTCAAGAAATTCTTTCAATAAAAAAGAATTTAAATTCAATTTTATCTAAACATACAGGGCAAAAAGTAGATAAAGTTGCAAAAGACAGTGATAGAGATAATTTTCTATCTCCAGAAGAGGCAGTTGAGTACGGATTAATAGACTCAGTTATGGAAGAAAGAAGCTAACTATGACAGATAAAGATAAAACTGGAACTTCAGATGAAAAACTTCTCTTTTGTTCGTTCTGTGGAAAAAACCAAAATGAAGTTAGAAAGCTGATCGCAGGTCCTTCTGTATATATATGCAATGAGTGCATTGATCTTTGTAATGACATTATTCAAGAAGAAATAAACGAAACGGTTGAATCAAAAGAAAAAGAACCATTTCCTTTACCAAAAGAAATCAAAGCCTCTTTAGATGAATATGTTATTGGTCAAGAAGAGGCTAAAAAGAATTTATCAGTTGCAGTCTATAATCATTACAAACGTTTAAATGAAGAAAAACCTAAAGACGAAGAAGATAACGTAGAACTCTCAAAAAGTAACATCCTATTATTAGGACCAACAGGATCAGGAAAGACTCTTTTAGCTCAAACATTGGCTAGATTATTGGACGTTCCTTTTACTATCGCTGATGCCACTACTTTAACTGAAGCTGGCTACGTAGGAGAAGATGTAGAAAACATTATTCAGAAGCTTCTCCAAAAATGTGATTACGATGTAGAAAAAGCACAACTAGGGATCGTTTATATTGATGAAATAGATAAGATAGCAAGAAAATCCGACAACCCTTCTATTACAAGAGATGTATCGGGAGAGGGCGTTCAGCAAGCTTTATTAAAGCTAATTGAAGGAACTGTGGCTTCTGTTCCTCCTCAAGGAGGAAGAAAGCACCCTCAACAAGAATTTGTTCAAATAGACACTTCCAATATTTTATTTATTTGCGGTGGTGCTTTTTCAGGTCTAGATAGAATTATTAAGCATAGATGTGAAGAAACAGGGATAGGGTTTGGAGCTAATGTTTCTTCATTAAAGCAAACGGGAAAAATGGATGAAATGATCGCTCAAGTTCAACCAGAAGACCTAGTGAAATACGGACTCATTCCTGAGTTTGTAGGAAGGCTTCCAGTTACTTCTACGTTAAAAGAATTAGACGAAGAGGCTTTAATCAAGATATTAACTCTTCCAAAGAATGCTTTAATTAAGCAATTTAAGAAGTTATTCGAGATGGAAGAAGTTGAGCTGGATATAAGAGACGATGCTCTTAAAGAAATTGCCAAGAAAGCTATAGAAAGAAAAACAGGAGCGAGAGGCCTAAGATCTATTTTAGAAAATATATTAATGGAGACGATGTATAAAGTTCCTTCAGAAAACGCACTGTTAAAAGTGGTCGTAGATTCTTCAGTTGTAATTGAAGAGAATGAACCTTTAATGGTTTATGACAAAGAAAAAGAAAGAAAAAGTGGATAGATGACTAAAAGTAGAACTAAAGACTTGCCGCTACTTCCTTTAAGAGATGTAGTAATTTTTCCTTCTGTTGTTATGCCTCTTTTTGTTGGGAGAGATGAATCTATTGTTGCCCTTCAGGCATCAATGGCTTCAGATAAACAAATAATGTTGGTAGCCCAAAAGGATTCCAACACTGAAAATCCTAATCAAGAAGACCTTTACGAAGTTGGTACCATATCTTCCATCTTGCAACTGATTAAACTGCCAGACGGTACTGTAAAAGTTTTAGTTGAAGGAAGTCAAAGAGCAACAATAAAGAAAGTTCAAGACTACAAAGACTATAAAGCCGTTGATGTGACTTTAATTAAAGAGGAAGAAGAGACCTCTGAAGCACCTACGCTTATTGCTAATTTGAAAAAAGATTTTCAAGAATATGTAAAGGTCACCAGAAAGACAACTCCAGAAGTTTTACACACCGTAAATTCAATTGATAAGTTAGGAAGACTAACGGATACTTTGGTGGGGCATTTATCGATAAATCTTGATGAGAAACAGGACATTTTAGAAACCAAATCTCTTATAGAAAGATCAAAGAAGATACTCTCTCACCTAGATCAACAACTAGACCTTACTAAAGTAGAAAAGAGGGTAAGAGGAAGAGTTAAGAAACAAATGGAGAAAAGCCAGAAGGAATATTATCTTAATGAGCAAATGAAGGCCCTCAAGAAAGAGCTAGGAGACATGGATGAGTCTGATGAAGCTGAAGCTTTAGAACAACAGATTGTTGAAGCTGGTATGTCTAAAGAAGCCGAAAAGAAAGCTTTAAATGAATTACAGAAGTACAAGATGATGTCTCCAATGTCAGCAGAAGCCTCTGTAGTAAGGGGTTATATTGATTGGATAATCAGCATTCCCTGGAAAAAGAAAAGTAGGATTACTAAAGATTTATCTAAAGCTAGCAAGATCTTAGATGAGGATCATTATGGTCTTGAGGAAGTAAAAGAAAGAATATTAGAGTATCTAGCGGTTCAGAAGAGGGTAAAAAAACTAAAAGGCCCTGTTTTATGTTTAGTTGGTCCCCCGGGAGTAGGAAAGACTTCTTTAGGCGAATCTATTGCAAGAGCCACTAATAGAAAATTTATCAGGATGTCTTTAGGAGGGGTTAGAGATGAAGCTGAAATAAGAGGGCATCGAAGAACTTACATAGGATCTATGCCAGGAAGAATTCTACAAAAACTTTCTAAATCTGAAGTTAAGAACCCACTCTTTCTTTTAGATGAAGTAGACAAAATGGGAATGGATTTTAGAGGAGATCCTGCTTCGGCTCTTCTTGAAGTCCTAGACCCGGAACAAAATCATACATTTAATGATCATTACTTAGAGGTAGATTATGACCTTTCTGACATTATGTTTGTTTGCACTGCAAATAGCATGAACATACCCGGGCCTTTGTTAGATAGGATGGAAATAATAAGAATCCCAGGCTATACCGAGGATGAAAAAGTGAATATTGCTGAAAAATATTTACTCCCTAAGCAGATGAAAAATAATGGTCTTAAAGATAAAGAGCTTAATTTGTTAACCGATTCAATTAGAGACCTTATTAGGTTTTTTACAAGGGAAGCTGGAGTAAGATCTCTAGAAAGAGAAATCTCTAAAATATGCAGAAAACTAGTAAGGAACAATTCAGACAAAAAAAGACCTAAGAAGTTGAAATTAACTCCAGAGCTTCTTGAAGATTATTGTGGAGTAAGAAAATTTGAATTTGGTGAAGCAGATGAGAAAGATAGAATAGGTCAAGTAACGGGCCTTGCTTGGACTCAAGTTGGAGGAGAGCTTTTAACCCTTGAAGCTGCAAGTTTTAATGGAAAAGGAAAAATAATTAAAACTGGTTCCTTAGGAGAGGTGATGCAAGAGTCTATTCAAGCTGCTATGTCGGTAGTTAGGTCTAGAGCAGAATCTCTTGGTATTGATCCCAAATTTCATGAAAACCAAGATATCCATATTCATGTTCCTGAAGGAGCAACCCCTAAAGATGGACCAAGTGCTGGTATAGGGATGGCT
>Ga0208764_10001921_pt1 | contig 13225 bp, 13 predicted proteins | sample ETNtaG_18_FD_185762 | JGI IMG/M metagenome (GOLD analysis project Ga0208764, IMG submission 185762) | Marine microbial and viral communities from oxygen minimum zone, Eastern Pacific Ocean - ETNP201302SV91 (SPAdes) (version 2) | ecosystem: Environmental > Aquatic > Marine > Oceanic ... | reverse complement strand
AATCAAGCGCCGTGATTAAACATCTTTTAGGCATGGGTGTAGTTGCAACCATCAATCATAGTATTGACGCAGATACCGCCGAATATCTTGTAAAAGAATTTGGGAACATACCTATCAGAGAAAAAAAACCTGATTTAAATATTTTAAAACCAGAAAAAAAAGATAACAAAAATTTAAAACCAAGACCTCCAATAGTAACTGTGATGGGTCACGTTGATCATGGAAAAACTTCATTATTAGATTCTTTAAGAAAAACGGATGTTGTTGCTAATGAACATGGTGGAATTACCCAACATATTGGAGCATATAGAGTTAAAACAGAAAAAGGAAAAGATATAACATTTATTGACACACCTGGTCATGCTGCTTTTACACAAATGAGAGCTAGAGGCTCAAAAGTTACTGATATAGTAATTTTAGTGGTAGCTGCAGATGACGGAGTTAAGCCGCAGACAGTAGAAGCTATAACACATGCTAAAGCAGCAAAAGTTCCAATTATAGTTGCAATAAATAAATTAGATTTGCCAGCGGCAGACCCACAAAAAATAAAAAATGAACTTTTACAATATGAACTTATTGCAGAAGAATTAAGCGGAGATACATTGTTTGCTGAAGTTTCAGCAACTACAAAAAAAAATTTAGATAAATTAAAAGACAATATTGCTTTGCAAGCAGATCTTTTAGATTTAAAAGCAAATTTTGAAGGACCTGCTGTTGGAGTTATTTTAGAATCAAGGATTGATAAAGGTAAAGGACCAGTATCAACAGTATTGGTAACTAATGGAAAATTAAAAAAAAGCGACTATTTTGTAAGTGGTAATACATGGGGCAAAATTAGAGCAATGATAAATGACGAAGGCACAAATGTTGATTATGCCCTACCATCTACTCCTGTTGAAATTCTAGGTATGAATAAGTCTGCTTTAGCAGGGGATGATTTAATCGTCGTAGATTCTGAGGAAAAGGCTAAAGAGATAAATGATTATAGAATTGAAAATAGTAAATCTAAAAAAACTTCAGCAGTTCTAGCAAACAAAGATGTAGCGTTTGATAGCAATGAAGGACCAAAAGAATTACCAATAATTATTAAATCTGATGTGCAAGGTTCTAACGAGGCACTTAAAAATGCAATAGAAAAAATTAAACATGCAGAAGTTAAACCTAAAATTATCTTATCAAACATAGGCGTAATTACAGAAACAGATGTAACTTTGGCTAACGCTTCAAATGCAATTGTGATTGGATTTAACATAAGACCAAATAAAGAAGCTAAAAAACTAGCAGAAGATAGCAAGGTAACAATAAAATTCTTCAATATTATTTATGAAGTTTTGGATTATATAAATAATTCTTTATCCGGTTTATTGAAACCAGATATAAAAGAAGAAGTAGTAGGTTCTGCTGAAGTTCAAACTATTTTTAAAGTTTCGAAAGTTGGAAAAGTAGCTGGTTCAAAAGTTATAGATGGTGAAATATCTAATAATCTTAATGCTAGATTAATTAGAGATGGAAATGTATTGTATACTGGTTCAATAGGAAGCATTTTTAGAGAAAAAAATGCCGCAAAACAAGTCACAGCGGGACTTGAGTGTGGTATAACCCTTAAAGATTTTACAGATTTTAAAGAAAAAGATGTTATAGAAGTTTACAAAGTTGTAGAAACAGAGAGAAGAATTTAATGATAAAAAATAATAATGCCCCCTTTACACAAAGGCAATTAAGGGTGGGAGAATTGATAAAGCAATCTTTAGGTCAAATTTTTCTAAGGGATGAAGCCAAAGTTCCAACTTTAGAGACAAAAAATATTACTGTAACCGAGGTTAGAATGAGTCCAGATTTAAAGAATGCCAGAGCTTACGTAATACCGCTTGGCGGTAAAAATACAGAAAAAACAGTTAATATATTGACTGAATTTTCACATTCAATTAGAAAGGCTTTATCAAAAAAAGTTGATATGAAATTTTTACCAAAAGTTTATTTTGTTAGTGATAAATCGTTTGATTATGCTGAGAAAATAGAGAGATTAATAAGTAAAAATAAATAACCATGAATCAAAATAAAAAAAAAATTATAAATGATTTAAAAATTAATTCTAAAGATGTTGGATCTTCTGAAGTTCAGATTGGATTATTAAGTGAAAAAATAAATATTTTATCCAATCATTTTAAGAAAAATAAAAGTGACAAACACTCAACGAGAGGTTTATTGAAGGCAGTAAATCAAAGAAAGAGATTATTGGAATATCTTAAAAAAAATAATTCAGAATCCTATAAAAATATATTAACAAAATTAAATTTAAGAAAATAAATGTTTAAAGTACATAAAGAAGAAATTAAATTAGGTGACAAGAAAATAACACTTGAAACAGGAAAGATAGCACGACAAGCTGATGGAGCTATAATTGCAACCTGCGGAGAAACAGTTGTTATTGCTACTGTTGTTGGAGCAAAAAAAGTTAATGAAGAAATAGATTATTTTCCACTATCGGTAAACTATCAAGAAAAGTATTATGCAGCAGGAAAAATACCCGGAGGTTACTTTAAGAGAGAAGCAAGACCTACGGAATCTGAAACATTAATTTCAAGATTAATAGATCGACCCATTCGCCCATTATTTCCAGAAGGTTTTCGAAACGAAGTTCAGGTTTTACCAACAGTGCTTTCTTATGATAATGAAAATGAGGCTGATGTATTATCAATTATTGCATCTTCAGCAGCTTTAGCAATTTCTGGATTGCCATTCCAAGGGCCTGTGGCAGCATCAAGAGTCGGATATATAAATAATGAATATGTTTTAAACCCATCTAAAGAACAATTAAAAGAATCAAAATTAGATCTTGTAGTGGCAGGAACAAAAGATGCTGTATTGATGGTTGAATCCGAAGCATCTGGATTGACCGAAAAACAAATGTTAGATGCTGTAAAATTTGGACATGAAAAGTTTGTTCCAGCAATTAAAGCGATAGAAAATCTTAAGAAGAAGTGTTCAAAAGAAGAATGGAAAATAGAAGAAAAAGATTATAGCAAATTAAAAAATAAAATTTCAAAAGAGTTAATGAAAGATTTAGAAAAAGCTTTTTCCGAAAAAGACAAGAAAAAAAGGTCAGACTTAGTTAATTTGGCAAAAGAAAAATGTAAATCCTTATTTGAAGGAGATGAAACCTATTCTGAACTTGAAATATTGTTGCAGTTAAAAAATTTAGAAAAAGACATTGTAAGAACAAAAATACTTAAAACTAAAAAAAGAATCGATGGTAGAGGTCTATCAGATGTGAGACCTATTAAATGTGAAGTTGGTATTTTACCAAGAACACATGGATCAGCACTGTTTACCAGGGGTGAAACACAAGCATTAGTAACAACAACTTTGGGAACGACAGAAGATGAACAAAGAATAGAAAGTCTGGAAGGACAAAAAAGAGTAAGATTTATGTTGCATTATAATTTTCCTCCATTTTCAGTTGGAGAAACAGGAAGAATAGGTACAGGCAGGAGAGAAGTAGGACATGGAAAATTAGCATGGAGAGCTTTAAATTCATCTTTGCCTACAAAGGAAAATTTTCCTTATACATTAAGAGTAGTTTCTGAAATTACAGAATCAAATGGATCTTCATCAATGGCAACAGTATGCGGTGCATCCCTAGCACTTATGGATGCAGCGGTACCAATTGCTGAACCAGTAGCAGGAATTGCGATGGGATTAATTAAAGAGAAAAAAGATTTTTCTGTTTTGTCAGATATTTTAGGTGATGAGGACCATTTAGGCGATATGGACTTTAAAGTAGCGGGTACAAAAGATGGAATTACTTCACTACAAATGGATATAAAAATAACAGGTATAACTTTTGAAATAATGGAGCAAGCACTAAGTCAAGCTAAAGAAGGGAGAGCTCATATTTTAGGAGAAATGAACAAAACAATTAAGTCTTCAAGAAAAGAGGTATCAAAACACACTCCGAAAATCGAAACTATAAAAGTTGATAAAAAAGATATTGCAGCTGTTATAGGAAAAGGAGGAGCTACAATTAGAGAAATTGTAGAATTGTCAGGTGCGAAGGTAGATGTCAAAGACACAGGTGAAGTTACTATTGCTGCTCCGGATGAAAAATCTAGAAACAAAGCAATGGAAATGGTTAAAAATATTGTCGCAAAACCTGAAATGGGAAAAATTTACAAGGGAAAAGTTGTTAAAATTATGGAGTTTGGAGCATTTGTAAATTTTCTTGGTAAACAAGATGGTCTAGTTCATATTTCACAATTAGCAGGGAAAAGAGTTAATAAAGTTTCTGATGTAGTAAAAGAAGGCGATGAAGTTTCTGTAAAAGTTATAGGTTTTGATAGAGGTAAGGTAAAACTTTCAATAAAAGAGGCCAGTTAAGTAATATTTTTTGGATTTGGCATTCCAACTTTATTATATCCAGCATCAACATAATGAATTTCACCAGTTACTGCTGCAGCTAAGTCACTTAATAAATATAAAGCTGATCCTCCAACATCATTAATATCTACATTTCTTTTTAAAAGAGAATGGTCTTCATTCCATTTATATAAAAATTTTGCATCCCCAATTGCGGAAGCTGCTAAGGTTTTAATAGGTCCAGCACTAATAGCATTTACTCTTATTCCTTTGGTTCCCAAATCTCTTGCAAGATATTTTACACTTGTTTCTAAAGCTGCTTTACAAACTCCCATGACATTATAATTTGGAATTACTTTTGACGACTCATAAGTCAAAGTTAAAATACTTGATCCTTTATTCATAATTTTTGAAGCTTCTTTTGCAATTTCCGTTAAAGAAAAACATGAAATGAGCATGCTTTTTAAAAAATTTTCTCTTGATGTATTGAGATATTCTCCAGAAAGTTCAGATCTATCAGAAAAAGCTATTGCGTGAACAACAAAGTCTAAATTTCCCCATTTTTTTTTTATATCTTCAAATGTTTTTATTACATCTTCTTTTTTTTCTACATCACAACTTAATGTAAAATTTGATTTTAGAGATTCGGCCAATGGAATAACTCTTTTTTTCAAAGCATCACCTAAATAAGTAAAAGCAAGCTCAGCGCCGTATTCTGATAATTTTTTAGATATACCCCAAGCAATAGAGCGATCATTAGCAACGCCCATTATCAAACCTTTTTTTCCTTTTAATAAGCTCATAAATTAAATTTTTTCAAAAACCAATGTTGCGTTAGTACCTCCAAACCCAAAACTATTAGACATTATTGCGTTTAAAGTTACATCTTTCTCAACTTTTTTTACTATTGGATATTTTTTTGCTTCTTCATCTATTTCATTTATATTAATCGAAGCAGATATAAAATTATTTTTCATCATAATTAAACTATAAATAGCTTCATGAACAGATGTTGCACCTAACGAATGACCAGAAAGTGATTTTGTGGAACTTATTTTAGGAATAGAATTTTTAAATACTTCTCCAACTGCTTTAAGTTCAGTAATGTCTCCAACTGGAGTAGAAGTTCCATGTGTATTTATATAGTCAATTTTATTTTTACTAGTATTTAAAGCCATCTTCATACATCTTACTGCACCTTCTCCGGAAGGAGCAACCATGTCATAGCCATCAGATGTAGCTCCATACCCTGTGATTTCAGCATAAATTTTTGCTCCCCGAGCTTTTGCATGTTCATATTCTTCTAAAACTAAAACACCTCCTCCTCCAGATATTACAAATCCATCTCTAGTTTTGTCATATGGTCTGGATGCTTTTTTTGGGGTATCATTATATTTTGATGATAAAGCAGTCATTGCATCAAACATAGCTGTCATTGCAAAGTGAACCTCATCACTTCCTCCGGCAAATACAATTTTTTGTTTTCCTAATTGTATTAGTTCCATTCCATTTCCAATACAGTGACCGCTAGTGGCACATGCTGAGCTGATAGTATAATTCACGCCTTTAATTTTAAATGGAACAGCCAAAGTTGCCGAGGCAGTACTAGACATAGTTCTAGGAACTACAAAAGGTCCCATTTTTTTTGGATTTTTTTCTCGAGTTTTATCAGCTGCAAGAATTACATTTTTAATAGAAGGACCTCCTGATCCCATAATCATACCAGTTGAAATATTACTTACATCTTTTTCTTCCAAGCCAGAATCTTTAACGGCCTCTTTCATGGCGATATAATTATATGCGGATCCCGGTCCCATAAATCTAATTATTTTTCTATCAACATAATCTTCAATTTTAATATTTGGCACCCCATGAACATGACTTTTTAAGTTGAATTCTTTGTACTCTTCAGAGAATGTAATGCCTGATTTTGAATTTAATAAAGATTGATAAACTTCTTCCTGATTATTCCCTAAGCAGGAAACAACTCCAATTCCAGTTACAACTACTCTTTTCATCATTTAAATAATCCTACTTTTAAATTTTCAGCTTCGTATATTGGTCTATCATCAGAATACAAAGTTCCATCAGCCAATCCTACAACAGCGCCTTCTTTTTTTAAAATTCTTTTTATATTAACTTTATATCTAGCAATTTTGGCATTAATAAGCACTTCACCAGTAAATTTTACTGAATTTACTCCAAGAGCACGACCTTTTCCTGGCTCTCCTTTCCAACCTAAAAAAAAACCAACTAATTGCCACATAGCATCTAATCCAAGACACCCTGGCATAACAGGATCTCCTTTAAAGTGGCAATCAAAAAACCACATTTTTTCTTTTATATCAAGCTCTGCTTCAATTAATCCCTTATTATAAATTCCATTGATTTCTTCTATGTTCGTAATTCTATCGAACATAAGCATAGGAGGAGATGGCAGTTTTGCATTTCCTGGCCCAAATAAATTTCCATTTGCGCATTCAATTAATTCCTCATATTTATAACTATTTTTTTTCGTCATAGATAAATTAATACTTGATTAAAATACTTTATTACATATATTTAGTTTAGAATGATTATAAATTAAAAAGGTAATAAAATCAGTATTTATTGAGGAAAATGGAGCATTTGAAATTTAATACAGAGAAACTTAGAGCATCCGGTCTAAGGCCAACAAGGCAAAGGCTTGCAATATGCAAGATTCTATTTAATAGAAAAGAAACATTTCATTTTACAATTGATCAATTAAAAAAAATTACCGAAAAAAATATTAAAAAAAAAATTTCTTTAGCTACATTATATAACACGGTCCATGCATTTGAAAAAAAAGGATATTTAAAAGAAATTTCTCTAAAAGGAAATAAAACTTTTTTTGATACAAATACAAAAAGCCACTATCATTTTTACGATGAAGAAACGGCGCAATTAATCGATATAAAAAATGAAAATATTTCTATTAATAATTTACCCAAAATTCCAAATGGAAAAAAAATTAAAGATATAGAAATCACCATCAAAGTTGCGAGTAATTATCAAAAGCAAAAAAATAATTAATTTGATATAAGTTAAAAATTTTTTAATTATTGACTTATAGTTTAGAATCATTATAAACTATTTTTGAAGGAGAAATTATATGGCATTAAAAGGAAGTAAAACAGAAGGAAATCTAAAAGCTGCTTTTGCAGGCGAGAGTCAAGCAAACCGTAGATATTTATATTTTGCACAAAAAGCGGATGTAGAGGGCTATAATGATGTTGCTGCAGTATTTAGATCAACAGCAGAAGGTGAAACTGGACATGCCCACGGTCATTTAGAATTTTTAGAAGAAGTCGGGGATCCAGCAACTGGTAAGCCAATCGGAGAAACTAAAGCTAATCTAGCATCAGCTGTTGCTGGAGAAACTCATGAGTACACTGATATGTATCCAGGTATGGCCAAAACAGCTAGAGAAGAAGGTTTTGAAGAAATAGCAGATTGGTTTGAAACTTTAGCCAAAGCTGAAAAATCACACGCTGGTAAATTTCAAAAAACATTAGATACAATCTAATAATTTTATGGTGGGGATACTCCCCACCAAGAAATTAAAAATCAAAATGAGCAAAGAAGGTAGCACTCAAACTCCAATAAGACATCCAATAAACTTTAACCATCCAGATTTTCTTAATCAAAAAAAACTAGATGAAGAAATGAGAAGAGTTTTTGATATTTGTCACGGATGTAGAAGATGTTTTAATCTTTGCGATAGTTTTCCAAAACTTTTTGATATGATCGATGAGTCAAAAAATGGAGATGTAGAAAGTTTATCAAGCAATCAATTCAGCCCAATTGTAGATTCATGCACATTTTGTGATATGTGTTTTATGACAAAATGTCCTTATGTGCCTCCTCATGAGTTTAATTTAGATTTTCCTCATTTAATGCTTAGATATAGAACTTTACAAAAAAAACAAAATAAACTTTCCACAGTTACAAAGCAATTAGCTCAGATTGATAGAAATGCTAAAATTGGTATTACACTTTCGGGATTAATAAATTGGATGTCAAATATTAAAAATAAATTTTTCAGAAAAATATTAGAATTAATAGTTGGAATAGATAAGAGAGTTAAACTGCCAGAATATAATTCTGAAACTTTTACAAGCTATTTTAAAAGAAATAATAATTCTATAAACCTAGAAAAACCAAAAAAAAATAGGAAGGTAGTTATTTATTCAACATGTTTTGTAAATTTTAATAAAAAAGGCACTGGAGTAGCTGCGCTTAAAGTTTTAAAAAAGAATGGAGTAGAAGTTCAAGAAGCTTACCCTGGTTGTTGTGGCATGCCCTTTTTAGAACAGGCAGATTTACCAAAAGTTGTTGAACAAGCAGAAAAGATATCAAAAGAGTTATTAGAATGGGTAGATAAAGGTTATCAAGTAGTTACACTTACAGCTAGTTGTGGGTTAATGTTAAAATTTGAATGGCCATTACTATTACCAAAAAATGAAAATGTAAAAAGATTGTCAAAAAATATAAGTGATATTGATGAATATATTGTTGATATTTCAAATAAAGAAGGTTTAGCAGAGGGCCTTAAAGAGATTGATGGAGGCGTAACAATTCATAACGCTTGTCATGCAAGAGCGCAGAATATGGGAATTAAAGCTAGAGATATGCTTAAATTAATTCCTAATATTAAAATCGATGTGGTTGAAAGATGTGCAGGCCATGGAGGAACTTTTGGAGTTATGAAAGAAACTCACGATATAGCATTAAAAGTAGGAAGACCAACAGCAAAACAAATTAAAAATAAAAATAATAAATACATGGCTTCAGACTGCCCATTAGCTGCAAAACATCTAAAACAACTTGAGTTCGACACAAATATTAAAAATGATGAAGCGTTACACCCTATTGAACTATTAGCAAAGGCGTATAGATTTTGATTATGGCAAAAGAGAATAAAATTGTTGAAAAAAGCGATTTAATGGAGCCAAATTTATATGCAGAAAAAAGAAAGCAATTTAGAAAAGAATTAGTTGAATTTAAAAAAAATAGAAGAATTGCACTTGGTCCTTACGCAACATTTTATTTTGAAAGTTATGAAACAATGTTAGGCCAAATTCAGGAAATGTTACATATAGAAAAAGGTGGTGACGAACAGTTAAAAGATGAGTTGGTTGCTTATAATCCTTTAATACCTAAAGGTAAAGAGCTTGTTGCAACTCTAATGTTTGAAATTGATAATCCAATTATTAGAGCTGACTTTTTGGAAAAAGTTGGTGGAATAGAGGAAACAGTTTACATGAAAATAGGTAACGAAAAAATTAAAGGAGCACCAGAAACAGATGTTGATAGAACTTCAGAAGAGGGAAAAGCTTCATCAGTCCAATTTATTCATTTTCATTTTTCAAATGAACAAATAAAATTATTTAATAATTTAAATATAAAAATCAATATTGGTATAGATCATAACTTGTATAGTCACAGCACCACTATAACAGATGCAAATAGAAAATCTTTAATGGAAGATTTTATTTAATTCTGCCCCATAGAGCATTTTTAAAAATCCAACCACTATAGTTGCCAGTTTTAATTTTGCACCATTCTTTTTTACATTTTTTTATCAAAACTAATCTACCGGATTCAAGTTTCGCAACAGGTTTTGAATAAATTGTAGGTTTTTTATAAAGTAATTCATTACTGTTTATATTAATTGCGGTCTTTTTTTTAGATAATTGTGAAACATGTATCCATCCAGAATTTTTTTCAAGATCTTTAACTTTTCTCCACGCATCCGACCTATCTAGAACTTCAAGTGGTAAATATTTTTTTTTATAAACAAACTTAATAGGATATTCAAAAGAAGGACCTTGCCTTAAATTTACTTCGTCATTTTTTAAACATAAAAAGTTATTAAATTCAATAGAGTGAGATTTTGTTAAAAAAAACAAAGTAATTAAAATAGCTATTAAAAAAATTAATAAATTTTTTTTAATTTCATTCATTGCAAATACAATTTGGACGTTTATTAAGTTTAACTTTTCTAAATGTGAGTTTTAGAGCATCAATTATTAGTATATAACCACACAAAGTATTGCCGATTCCTAATATTTCTTTTATAGCTTCATTTGCTTGAATGGTGCCAATTAGGCCCGCTACAGGGCCTAAAATTCCCTCATATTCGCAATTATTTGTTTCGGAAAGCCTACCACTATGCCTGGGCATTTTTGGCATAAAACACCTAAGACAGGGAGATTTTTTATTTGAAAAATTAAAGGTATATACCTGACCATCAAATTTACTTATAGCACCGGATACTAATATTTTGCTATTTTTATGACAATATTCATTGATTAAAAAACGAGTTTTAAAATTATCACTCCCATCAATTATGAGATCAAAATTTTTTGCTATTTTATTTATATTTTTTATAGATAGGTTTTCATTAAAAGATTTTACTATTATATCTGGGTTTATTTTTTTAATTTTCTTCGCAGCAGCTGAAGATTTATTTTTATTAATATCTTTAGTCTCAAAAATTATTTGTCGATTGAGGTTAGATATTTCAACTTTATCTTTGTCAACAATTCCAATTTTTCCAATTCCAAGCGCAGCTAAATAAATTGCAATTGGTGAACCTAAGCCACCCGCTCCAACAATTAAAATGCTAGATCTAAGAAGTTTTTTTTGACCAATAACACCAACTTTTTTAAGTATAATATTTCTTGAGTATCTTTCTATTTGTTTTTTTTTAAATCTCATTTGTGCTTTAAAAATCTTTTTCTTAATAATTTTATATATTATTAAATAAAATTATTGATTATTTTTTTAGCTATTTTATTTGCAATGTATGTTTTTAGATTTTTTTCAATTTTTTCAATTTTATCATTGTCAATTATAGAAACTGAATTATATTCCGAATCGAAACCAATTTTTGAGTTTGAAACATCATTTGCAACAATCCAGTCACAATGTTTTTTATTTTTTTTATTTTCTGCAAATTTTAACACATTGTTAGTTTCAGCAGAAAAACCAACTACTAGTTTAGGTCTTTGAGAATTATTTTTTGATAAAAATTCTAAGATATCTACATTTCTTTTTAAATTTAAATTTATTACATCTTTTTTAATTTTTTCAGTTTCAAATTTATCAGGTATAAAATCAGATACTGCTGCAGCACAAACAGCTATATCAACCGGTAAAGTTTTTTTTGTTTCTTCAAACATTTCGTCAGCAGATTCAACTTTTATTAGTTTTACATTTTGAGGTTTTTTTAAAATAGAGGGTCCTGATATCAATGTAGTTTTCACTCCAAATTTAGATAAACATTTTGCAATTTCATAACCTTGTTTGCCACTTGATTTATTTGTAATAAATCTAATAGGGTCTATATATTCTCTTGTTGGCCCCGCAGTAACTAATGCTTTTAAATTTCTATTTTTTACAATATCCCTTTCATAAAAATACTCTTTTATAAATTCATATATTTCTTTTGGTGAAGACATTTTTCCTTCTCCAAATTCACCACACGCCATATCACCTGCTATTGGTCCTACAGATATATATCCATAGTCTAATAATTTATTAAAATTATTTTGAGTAGATTTGTGTAACCACATCCTTACATTCATTGCTGGTACTAATACTATTTGTTTATTTGAAGCTAGTATAAGTGTTGATGCTAAATCGTCAGCTCTTCCTGATGATAACTTTGCTATAGAGTTAGCTGTAATAGGTGCAAATATAATTACATCGCACCATCTGGATAAAGATATATGATCCATTTCGGCTTCATTATTGCCATCAAAAATATCCTCATAAACTTTATTTTCAGATAGAGATGCGGCTGATAGTGGAGTAACAAACTTTTTTCCTGCTTCTGTTAAAATAACTTTAATTTCACATTGTTCTTTTTTAAACAAACGTATTAAATCAAGAGATTTATATGCAGCAATTCCACCACCTATTATTAAAATAATTTTTTTATTTTTGAGAAAATTATTCATACATATATTATTTGAATACTAACAAAGCAAAAATTACAAGAGCTAAAACTCCTGTCAATATATTGTTGCGCATCAATTGTAATTTTAATTCTTCTTCTTTTAAACTTTGATATGCTAGGGTATTTGGGTTAAATTTACCCTCAGCCATTAGAACCATTATATCATTGGCCCTTTCCAATATTTTAGGTAAATTTGGTATTTTTTTCATTACATCAGAAGTATCTTCTATCATTTCTCCAACCTTATTGAATGGATCTTTTGCTTCTTTCAGCCAACTTTCAAGTACTGGTTTTGAAACGTCCCATATATTAGTTTCAGGATCTAATTTTCTAGAAACTCCTTCCACAACAACCATAGTTTTTTGCAATAACAAAAGCTGTATTTGAGTTTGCATATTAAATTTTTCAGTGATCTCAAATAATTGGGCTAATAATTTACCACCAGATATATTTTTTGCAGACAGTCCAAAAATTGGTTCTCCAATAGAACGTAATGCTTGAGCAAATTCATCTTTTGAAACATTTTTTGAAACCAAACCAGCTAATATGTGAATTTCAGCAACTTTCTTATAATCTCTCTTTATAAAACCATAAAGTATTTCGGCTAAATATTTTCTGTTATTTTTATCTAATCTTCCCATGATACCAAAATCAATAGGTAAAATATCTCCATTTTTATTAACAAATAAATTTCCCTGATGCATATCAGCATGGAAAAAACCATCTCTGACGGCATGTTTTAAGAAATGTTGTATTATATTTTTTGCAACTTTCTTAACATCAATATTTAGGGATTTTAAATTTTCAACTTCCCTTATTGATATTCCGTCTATTTTATCTAGACACAAGACTCTTTTGCTGGTTTGATTCCAATAAATTTTT
>Ga0208764_10001915_pt1 | contig 13240 bp, 15 predicted proteins | sample ETNtaG_18_FD_185762 | JGI IMG/M metagenome (GOLD analysis project Ga0208764, IMG submission 185762) | Marine microbial and viral communities from oxygen minimum zone, Eastern Pacific Ocean - ETNP201302SV91 (SPAdes) (version 2) | ecosystem: Environmental > Aquatic > Marine > Oceanic ... | reverse complement strand
TTTTAAAAAAAGTTTCTCTTGTATGGCTTATTCTATTTAAAACAGGAAATGCAGATTCTTTTTCAGTTGGTGCATTTTTTACAATTGCGATTCCTTTAAAATGTAGAAGTTCTAACCATTTAATTAAACCTTTTTCAGAATTAATTATTTCATTGTGCTCTATATCAATAGATTTTAAATTTTTTTGTAAAGAACTGTCCCATAGTTGATAAGGAGAGACATATTTTTTATTATTATTTATTGTATAGCAATTTTTTCGAAGCCATTCCTGTTCATAGTAACTAGTATGGTTTCCTTCGTTCCAAATTATTTCTAACTTACCTTCATTATTAATTTTGTATGTTTTAGGCTCTATATTGGTTGAAGATTCAAGTATATTAAACATTCGATGTCTTGAATCTTTATCATGAGCGGTCGGACAATTATCTCTTAACCACATAAAATTAAAGTTACTTTTTTCTCCATCTCCCCATTCAATATTAAGAGAAGATCCATTTTTTGTGACTTTTGAAATAACGTTAGTCATAGTTATAATCATTATTTTATTTTACTAAATTTTCAATTCAATTATTAATTGAATTAATTTTTTATAAATTGAAAAAAGCACTCTTACATATGAACTATTTCTCACCATTAAAGGGTTGTTTTTTTGCTAATTTCACGTTGTAATACGTCAGTTTAAACTAATAAAAGGGAGGGAAATTAGATGAAATTTCTAAAAAACCTATTACTTTCTTTTGTATTTGCAGGAGTAATGGCTCTAGGTGCAACTAGTGCCAATGCCAAATGCAAAGTACATCTGGGAGATTTTGACTGGGATAGTGCTAACGTACACACTGCGATCGCTGGATTCATAATCGAAAAAGGTTATGGCTGCGACGTAGAAGTTACTAAAGGTAGCACGAGCCCAATTATGGCAGCTCACTACGATCAGCAACTTGATGTTATCACTGAAGTTTGGAGAGATAATATTGTTCAAATGCATGAAGAAGCTGTTTCGAAAGGGCAAATTATTGAACTGGGAGTAAATACTCCTTCATCTACTCAAGGATTCTACGTAGATAAAGCAACTTCCGATAAATATAATCTGAAAAGCGTTGAGGACATGTTAAAGCCTGAGATCGCAAAATTATTTGCTGATCCTGAGGCTCCTGGAAAAGGTAGAATGACAAGCTGTATTTCAGGATGGACTTGTTACACCATCAATATGGTTAAGCACAAAGTTTATGGTTTAGATAAATACTATACAAACTTTGATCCAGGTTCTGGTGGAGCTTTAGATGCTGCGATTGCTGGTGGATTTAAAAAAGGAAAACCAGTATTTTCTTATTATTGGACACCAACTGGTTTGATGGGCAAGGTTGATTTGGTTCAACTTAAAGAACCAAAATACGACAATGCTTGTTGGACTAAAATGATGAAAGTGGTTGAGGATATTAAGGCAAATGGTCCAGATGTATATAAAGATACATGTGCATGTGCTTATGTAGATATGGCTTTAACAAAATCTGCAACAACTACGTTTGCAAATAAGCCAGAAAACAAACCAATCATTGATTTTATCAAAAAGTATTCATTGCCAACAGCTGAGGTCAATAAATCACTTGCTTTCTACATTGATGAATCAGGTGGAGATATGGAAGCAACTGCTAAGAATTACTTAAAGTCCTCTAGTTCATGGACTAAATGGGTTCCAGCAGATGTTGCGAAAAAAGTTAAAGCAGCGCTTTAATTTTTAAAAAATCTTAAACTAAGAGCCCTAACGGGCTCTTAGTTTTTTTAGGCATAAAGATGGAAAAATATAAAAAATATATTAATTTAGTTTATTTAGTAATTTTTGTAGGAATGGTTGTTATCGCTTACACCACCTCAAAGTATAGACCTGAAAGTGTTACAATGTTATTTACTGATCTTTCTTGGCTAGGAGATTGGCCTAAATGGTTAGACTTTCCATTAATGCCATTTCTAAATAAATGGTTTGATATTCTGATTGTAAAATATGGAATTATGTTTGAAGGAATCAATTTTTTCTTACTTGGACTATACGGTAAAATGAAAAACTTCTTAGTAGGTCTTCCTTGGCCACTACTTATGATATCTGTTATATTACTTGCTTACTTTGCAAGCGGAAGACAAACAGGAACAACTATAATGGTTGCTTTCTGCGTTTTTTTCCTTGGTTTTCTTAGTCCTAGATATTGGGATAAATGTATAATGACAACAACCATTGTCGTTATTGGAATGTTACTGTGTTTAGTAATTGGTATTCCTATAGGTATTATGATGGCAAGGAATAAAAAAGTCCGTAATGCATTATTGCCTGTTCTTGATTTAATGCAAACGATACCAAGTTTTTGTTATTTAATTCCAGGTATTTTATTATTTGGATTGGGCGCCGTTCCTGCAATTTTTGCAATTTTTGTTTATGCAGTTCCTCCACTTATAAGATTGACTGACCTTGGAATAAGACTAGTTGATAAAGAGGTTATTGAAGCAGCAGAAGCTTTTGGTGCGAATAAAAAACAAAAATTATTGGGGGTGCAACTTCCTTTGGCTTTACCCAATATAATGCAGGGAATTAATCAATGCACCATGATGGCTTTGGCAATGGTGGTCATAGCTTCAATGATAGGAACTAGAGGAATAGGTGATGAAGTATTACTTGGATTACAACAACTTAATGTAGGTATGGCTACAGAAGCAGGAATAGCAATTGTACTTTTAGCGATAATTTTTGATAGAATTACACAATCTTATGGTGAAAGAATGCAAGAAAGAGTTCATCATACGAAAAAAGAAAAAAAATAATGTCTAAAATAGAAATAAAAAATGTTTATAAAATTTTTGGAGACACCCCATCCAAAATTCTTCCTATGGTTCAAGAAGGAGCGACAAAAGAAGAGGTTTTAGAAAAAACTGGCCATACAGTTGGACTTGATAATGTTTCTATAAGCGTGGAAGAAGGCGAAACTTTTGTTTGTATGGGTTTATCAGGATCAGGAAAATCAACACTTATTCGTCATATTAATAGGTTAATTGACCCAACTTCAGGAGAGGTCTCCGTAGAAGGAACAAATGTTATGGAGCTGGATCAGAAAAATTTGATCGAATTTAGAAGACATAAAATGAGTATGGTTTTTCAAAGATTTGGATTATTTCCACACAAAACTGTATTTCAAAATGTTGGATATGGCCTTGAAGTTCAAGGTAAAGATAAAAATGAAATAGAAAAAGTTGCGATGGAAAAAATAGAATCCGTAGGTTTAAACGGTTTTGAATATATGTATCCAAATCAATTATCAGGTGGTATGCAACAACGAGTTGGTCTAGCTCGCGCATTGGCAACGAATACGGATATCATGCTGATGGACGAAGCCTTTAGTGCGCTTGATCCACTTATTAGAAGCGATATGCAAAAACAACTTATAGATTTGCAGGCACAATTAAAAAAAACAATCGTTTTTATAACTCACGACTTAGATGAATCATTGAGATTGGGTGATCATATAGGAATTTTAAACGGAGGAAGACTAGTTCAAGTGGGAACACCTATAGATATTATAATGAAACCAGCAGATGACTATGTCGCTGCATTTGTTAAAGATGTAAATCGTGCCAAGGTAATTAAAGCTAAAATAATTATGATCTCACCACAACAATTTAAAGGATCAAAAAATTCAAACACTATCAAAGTTAATGAAGACTCTTTCCTAGATGAATTTTTGCCTAAGGTTTGTTTAACCCCAGCAACAGTTGAAGTGGTTGATAAAAGTGGAAATGTAAAAGGATATATAACTGACAAAGAATTGTCCGTTGCTTTAACTAAAACCCACTCTAATGGCGTTGCAAAATCTAAAAAATAAAAAAATAGTTATATCGGCTGGAGCTTCAGGAATAGGTTGGGCTATTGCGAAAGCTTGTGTTTTAAAAGGGGCTTCGATCTATTTATGCGATATTGATCGCAAAGCTTTAAATAAAGTCAAAAGACATCCGCTGTATAATAAATGCATTTTTGTTTCTGAAATTGATGCCTCTAATGAAATAGAAGTTATAGATTTTTTTAAGTTAATTAAAAAAAAATTTAAAAAAATAGACTCTTTAATTAATAATGTTGGAGTGGCTGGTCCAACTGGGACAATTGAAAAATTAGAATCTAATGAGTGGGAAAACACACTGCATGTTAATGTGAATAGTCATTTTTATTTTAATAAGCAAGCTATACCGTTTTTAAAAAAAACAAGAAGCGCCTCAATAATTAATATTTCTTCTGGCGCAGGAATCATGGGTTTTCCGCTTCGTTCACCTTATGCAGCAAGTAAATGGGCAGTGATTGGTATGACCAAAACTTTAGCTATGGAACTTGGTAAATATAAAATTAGAGTAAATGCTATATGCCCTGGTACTATTAAAGGTGATAGAATGAAAAGAGTTATAAGAGATAAAGCTAAATTTACAAAAATTTCCAAAAAAAAAATAGAAAATGAATTTGTTTCAATGGCTTCTATGAACTGTTGGATTTATGAAGATGATATAGGAAAGACGTGTGCATTTTTAATTTCTGATGAAGCTGAAAGAATATCAGGGCAAATAATTGGTGTTGATGGAAATGCTTTAAGATTAGACTAATTATTTATAATTTTTTAACTTTAGTTTTTCTCTAGTTTCTGCAGGAGTCATAATTGATACACCAAGATCGTTTACAATTCTTATTGCTTTCTCAACTAATTGAGCGTTAGTAGCTAGTTTTCCTTTAGATAAATATAAATTATCTTCGAGACCTACTCTTGGATTCCCTCCCATAACTACCGTTTGAGCAACAAAAGGCATTTCATTTTTTGAAATTGCAAAGCCTGACCAGATACCTTCTTTTGGCATTATATCTTTCATTGCTTGCATAGCTGAAGTTGTTGCGGGCGCCCCCCAAGGTATCCCTAGACACATTTGAAACATTGGCGGATCATTCAATAAACCCTCTTCATATAATTGAGCTCCAAACCACATATTTCCTAAATCAAAAGCTTCAATTTCTGGTTTGACATTTATCTCTTGTAATCTTTTAGCAGCTTTTCTCAAATCATTAGGCGTATTTACTGTAATCACAGAACTGTCTCCAAAGTTTAAAGTTCCACAATCTAGCGTACATATTTCTGGTAAAAACTGTTCTGCATTAGCAATTCTTTCATAAACATTTGCCATATCAGTTAAAGGGCCGAATTCTAAAGGATTTTTTCCTTGCCCAATGTCTAAATCGCCTCCCATACCTGTGGTTAAATTTAAAACTACATCTGTATTACTTGAACGAATTCTATCAACAACTTCTTTATATAATTCCAATCTTCTGCTTGGTGTGCCGTCTTCTTCTCTTACATGGATATGTGCAATAGCTGCACCAGCTTTTGCAGCTTCAATTGCTGCCTTTGCAATTTGTTCAGGAGTTTTTGGTAAATCTGGATGTTTTTTTGCTGTATCACCCGATCCAGTAATAGCACAAGAGACAAATACTTTATTGTTCATTTTTATAATAGAAAATATACTATATTAAATGAACATGATTTTAAAAACAGAAAAAGTAATAAAAGAGTATACAGATTACAACAATCATTTAAATGTGGCCTACTATGTGCGTATTTTTGATATAGCCGCTGACGTAATGTTAGACAATTTTAAAATGGGAGGGGAGTCAGCCAAAGAGAATAAAAAAACTACATTTGTAGCTGAGATGTACACAACCTATAATCAGGAAGTTAGATTAGGGGAAGAAGTTGAAACTCATGTAACTTACGTTGATCATGATAAAAAAAGAATTCATTATAGACTTTCCATGTTTCACAAAGAAAAAAAATATCTTGCTGCAACAAATGAAGTTTTGTCTTTATACGTAGATCTTAGCAAAAGAAAAGTAATTGAATTCGATCCAGATAGAATAGCGCTTATGGATGATTTTATAAAAAATAACTCATCAAATTTTAATACTGATAAATTATTTTTTTTAGGAAAATTAAAAAAATAGTTATCGAAGCGGTTTTTCAGTTACAATAGGTTGATCTTGGGCCTTTTCACGGATGAAAATATAAATACCTCCGCACACAATTAAAAGTATTCCAATTATTGTTTTTACATCCGGAATTTCATTAAAGAAATACCATCCGCTAAGAGATGACCATACAAGTATTGAATATTCAAAAGGTGACACAACAGCGGGAGACGCTATTCGATAAGCTGTAAATATAAAAAGAAAAGCAACAGATGCCGTTACACCCGTGATAATCATTAACAGCAAAGAGGCTTCTAAGCTAGTGAACCACTCACGAAAAATATATTGGGAAGCTGGATGATCTATTGTGTTGTATTGACCATCACCAACAGCAAAATAAATAATTATACTAAAAATTATTGCTCCAAAATAAAATGTAAATGTTTGCGTATAGACAGTATCTTTTTCTGAAGTTAGTTTTATGATTATCATAGATAATGAATAGCACAGAGCACATAAAATTGGCGTTAAAGTCATATAATCAAAATTACTAAAGTTTGGATTTAATATTACATACACTCCTACAAAACCAATTATTACAGCGGACCATCTTCTAGGTCCTATTTGTTCTTTTAAAAAAAATTTTGCAAAAATTGTAATTAAAAAAGGGGTAACAAAGAATAAGGCAGTAGCAGTTATTAATGGTAGTACTGTTAACGAAATATAAAAAAAACTGAAACCAAAAAAGAAAAGTATTACTCTACAAAACGTCAAAAGGGGGTATTGTGTCTTAAATACAATTGGTTTTTTTACAATTTTTAAAAATATAATTATAATTATGAAACTTACTACTGTTCTTATTAAATAAACTTCATACAACGAAGCAACGTTATAGATATATTTCATAATAGAATCTTGCACTGAAAAGGCCAACATACCTAACAGGATATAAATAATACCTTTGGGATTATTATTTTTCATGAAGCTCAACATCTATCTCATTTTTTTTACTTCTTAAACATTTTTTATTCATGTAAGATAAAATTTATGATTTCAGAAGAAGATCAGATAATGATGGAGACTCTATATTGGTGGGGAATACCAACTCTATTTAGATGTAAAAATGATCCAGACCCAAAGAACTGCGATATAGCTTTAGTAGGAGTGCCTCATAGCACTGGTAATGGAACAACAGAAAGAGATCAGCATTTAGGGCCTAGGGCTGTAAGAAATATTTCAGCCATGTTAAGAAGATCTCATCTTCAATATGGTATTGATCCATGGAAGGAAAACAAGATTCATGATTTAGGTGATGTGCCATTTCCAGAAGCAAATGATAATGAAAAATGCATTGAAAGAATTTCAAGTTTTTATGACCATATTGAAAAAGCAGAAAAACCAGTAGTATCAATTGGCGGGGACCATTCGATTACTGGAGGAATATTGCAAAGTTTAGCAAAAAAAAATTCAAAATTAACTAAAGGTAAAAAAGTAAGTATCGTTCACTTTGATGCACATACAGACTGTTATGAAAAATTAGATCATTTTTTGGGTGCAAAAAAGTCCGCAGCACATTGGGCTTCATATCTTGTTAAACAAGGAAATGTTGATCCTAAAACTAGTACACAAATTGGAATAAGGGGCAACCCTAGAACTTTAGATTGGTTGCAAGCAAGTTATGATATTGGATATCAAGTTATAACTATGGATGAATATAATAAATTAGGACATGAAAAATGTTCTAAAATGATTTTAGATAGATTAGGAGATAATCCAATTTACATTACTTTTGATTTAGATTGTTTAGATGCCACTGTAGCCCCCGGAGTAGCAAACATAGAGTCGGCTTTTAAAGGATTCAATATAGATGAGGCAAGAAAACTAATTCAGTCTTTAAAAGGAAAAAATGTTATAGGCGGTGATGTAGCATGCTTAATGCCTACAAAAGATAGCCCAAACAACATTACTTCCATGGTTGCAGCAGCTATAATGTTTGAAATAATCTGTCTAATTAGTATTAATTTAAAATAAGATCAGAAGCTTTTTCGGCAATCATTAGAGTGGGGGCATTTAAATTTGCGCTGGGAATTTCAGGCATTACAGATGCATCTACTACTCTTAAATTTTGCATTCCTCTAACTTTTAAATTTTCATCAACCACAGCCATGCTATCTATACCCATTTTACATGTTCCGCATGGATGATAAGCAGTTTCTGCATTAGACTTAATGTATTCATTTAATTCATCGTCACTTTGTTTATCAGATCCTGGCCCAATCTCTTTACCAGCATGTTTTTCTAGAGAAGGCTGAGATAGAATTTTTCTTGCAACATGAATACATTCTCTTGTTTGTCTTAAATCGTCCTCATCTTCTAAATAGTTAAATAATATTTTTGGGTAATCATACGGGTTAGATGAACTAAGCGTAATTGATCCTCTGCTTTTTGGATGATTAGGGCTCGCGTGCAATTGATAACCATGAGAGCCCGGATTAACTAAACCATGATTAATTACAAATGAAGGAAAAAAATGAAATTGTATATTTGGCAATTCTCTTTTAGATGAAGATTTTGCAAAACCTCCAGCTTCTAAATACGATTGTGAGCAAGGGCCAGATTTAGATAGAAACCACTGTATGCCTGCTAATACTTTCGGAATTAACTTTGTATACTTGTACAGAGTGTCCGGCGTTTTACACTCTTGCATAACATATGTTTCCAAGTGGTCTTGAAGGTTTTTTCCAACACCTTTTAAATCATTAATGACATTGATGCCTTTTTCTTTTAAATGATTTGAATCTCCAATGCCCGAAAGCATTAATAGTTGTGGTGAATTAATTGATCCACCACTCAGTATTATTTCTTTTTTTGCATAAAATTTTTTAATTTTATTTTTAATTTTGACTTCGACACCAATAGCCTTTTTTCCTTCAAAGATAATTTTTTCTACAAATGAATTAGAAAAGATGTTTAAATTTTTTCTATTTTTAATTGGATTTAAATAATATTTTGCAACACCTGCTCTTTCTCCTTTATGAATTGTTGTGTCAAACATCCCAAATCCTTCTTGCAACTCACCATTCATATCAGGATTGATTTTATGACCTGCTTCTGAAGAAGCATTTAAAAATGCTTTAAAAAGAGGGTTTTTATTTTTGGATTGGTTTACAGGAAGCTGGCCTAGTGATCCTCTGTATTGATTTTCACCTTCAGACCATTTTTCAATTCTTTTAAAATAAGGTAGAATTTTTTCATAAGACCAAGATTTTAATCCAAAATTTTCCCATCTCTCATAATCATTTTTATTTCCCCTTACGAACACCATTCCATTATGAGCAGAGCAACCTCCAATCATTTTTCCTCTAGGACAAAATAATCTTCTATTATTTAGATGTGGTTCTGGTTCAGAATAATATTTCCAATTATACTTAGGATCGTGCATTGTATATAGTAAGGCTAATGGCATTTTAACTTTCCAAATATCACTAGAACCTCCAGCTTCAAAAACTGCAATTTTATTTTTTTGATCTGCTGATAGTCTATTAGCCAAAACACATCCGGCGGAGCCAGCTCCTACAATTATATAATCAAGCATCATATAAGCTTTGAATTTAAAAGATTTTTATATTCATTTATTGATTTAATTTTTAGGTCCCTTTTTTTGGCTACTTCGTCAAATTTTCTTAATTTTATTGAACTTTCAAAAAATTTAATACATTCAAATTCTTTTGCTTCTTTATTATTCATTATCCCACCTTGAAATTTCAAACTTTTTTTCGAAGCTTCAGAAAGGCAATCGTAATATTTTTTATCCCTTGCTAAATATTTTTTTGCTTTAACATGATATTTGATTGGCTCGACTACATCATTAATAAAATATTTTTTTAAAAATTTGTATCCTAACTCTTCGTGTTTTCCATCTTTCTCTTTTCTAACTAAATCATCAGGATTTTCTAAAATAAAATGTCCATAATCATGAAGAAGACTTGCGCAAACAAGATTACTTGATGAATTATTTTTTTCTGCAAGCATGGCGGTTTGAATCATATGTTCAGTCATTGTAACTTTCTCTCCTATATAAAGAGATTTATTATTCAAATAAGAAGATATAATTTTATTAATTATATTCATTTGCAAAGATTATTGAGGTCGGTCACCCTCAATAGCAATTCTATCCATGATCCTTTCATAACCCAACCCTCTTCCTGGAAAGAAATCTGATATAGCATAATGTTGTACGCTTCTATTATCCCAAATTGCTACTGCGTTTTCAGTCCAGCTAAAACGACAAGTAAAATCTAATCTTGCCTGGTGTTTAAAAATTTCTTCTAAAATTTTATCACTTTCTTCTTTTTCTAAACCAATTATTTTTTTCGTATAGGTCCAATTGACAAACAATATTTTTTTACCTGTTTCAGGATGCGTGCGAACAATTGGGTGTTCATTTGTATATTCTGTTTTATTGCCATTGCTTTCCATTCCCTCATATTCTTCTGTAAAAAATGCACCACCCAAAGAGCTATGAACCGCTTTTTTATTTTCAACTCTCTTTTTTATATCGTTATCTAAGGTTTGCCAGGCAAGCTCCATATTTGCAAACATTGTATCACCACCTACCGGAGGTATTTTAATAGATTTTAAGATTACCGCTTTTGTTGGTTTAACATTGTAGCTAACATCGCTATGCCAATTTTCACCCCATTGATTTTTTTCATTTGGTTTTTTAATAATTCTAACAATTTCAGGATAGTTTTCCCGTCCTTTTACGTAAACATGTTTTTCAAGGGGACCAAAATGTTTCCCCAACGCCAGTTGCTCTTCGGCAGTAATATTTTGATTTCTAAAAAAAATGACTTTATGTTCAAGAAGTAATTTATTGATTTTTTTAAAATTTTCTGCAGAGGTATCTTTTAAATCAATACCACCAATTTCAGCTCCTAACGCTCCTGATAAAAGCTTTAAATCCATGGACCTAGCTTAATTGATTTATTTTTTGATGTAAATCCTTGGTTGTACTAAGCTCACCCTAATAATTGGTTAACTATTTTAATAATTTTCGATATGTAAATATTACAGCGAAGACTATTATTAAAGCAGCTATTCCAGATTCTCCAAGGCTGTTTAGTAATGCAATTAAATTTGTTGTAACTTGCGAACCTAAAAAAGCTACATTTGGACCAAATAGTATTTCAGCTAGAACAGAAACTCCTAGCAAAAGAACACCCAATTCAATAAATTGTCTTAAATAGCTTCTTATTTTTATAATCCATGCACTCATATTATTCCTTTCACTTATTTAAACTTACTACCTCAGCCCAAACTTCGAGCTGAGGTAGTCAGGTTTTTAATCGTCAGTTTATTATTAAGAGGGAAAAACTAACGGAAAAAAAAATCTATTTATAAAAACCTAAAATTATAATAGCTGCTATTAAGCCGACTATTCCTGCATCACCTAGTGACTGCACTAGCCCAACTATATTGTCAGCTATTCCACTTACGAATGGAACGTTTCCACCTAAAAGTGAAACAACGATACCTAAGCCAAGTAGCGATATAACTACATGTGTTAGGCTTCTTACTGTTCCTGAGAATCCTGCAAGCATTTTCATACTTAACACCTCCCTAAAGTTACTTGTTTAAACAAGTGCTATCGAATCAACTATCAATAGCGTATGGATGTTAGTATCATACCATATATAGATATCTATATAATAATGATTAAAAAAACCCAATAAAATCAAGGTTTTTCAATTTATTCACAATGATATATAGCTCAAAATTTGATGATTTACTGTCTCTATTTTGTGTATGTTTAAGTTCAAATCATTAAAAAATGAATATTACATACGCATATATATTCCTAGTTTTAGCAATTGGTTTTGAAGTATTAGCCACTAGCTTTTTAAAGGACACTAATGGCTTCACTAATCTTTATCCATCGTTGATAGTTATAATAGCTTTGTGCATTTGCCTTTATCTTATGTCACATACTATGCAATTTATTCCGGTAGGAATAGTCTATGCCACATGGGCAGGGCTTGGTATTGTAGCCATAGCAGTTATCGCAGCCTTAAAATATAATCAAATTCCTAATATTCCTACCTCTATTGGTCTTTGTTTTATAATTGTCGGCGTTGTTATTGTTCACTTGATGAATGATATCAATGTTAAATAATGAAACAACTATTTCATGAGATTAAAATAAATACAGAAGGCCAAGGTTTTTACGATTTCACCTCAAAAATCCTAAGCTGGTTAAATAAGCAAGAAATTAAAAATGGAATATTAAATATTAATATTTTACATACAAGTGCTTCACTAGTTATACAAGAGAATGCTGATCCTGACGTTCTAGATGATTTAAAAAATTTTTTTCATAAACTAGTTCCTATGGATAATAAACTCTATAAACATACAACGGAGGGAAAAGATGATATGCCCGCCCATATTAAATCTGCTTTAACGAACAACCAACTTACACTGAGTATAAAAAATAAAAAATTAATGCTTGGCACCTGGCAAGGGCTATATTTATTTGAACACAGATTTGAACAACATACTAGAGTGTTATCGCTACACTTTATGGGAGCATAATTTAATTATATTTTTAAAGCAGGATATAAATAAACGCACATGAGAAAAATAAAAAATACTGAATTTAAAAAATTAGAGGATTTATATAAATTAAATAGGTTAAGTGAACTTGAAAAAGAAACAAAAAAACTTCTACAAATTGAAGAAAAAAATATTATTTTATTGAATATATTAGGTGTGGTCTATTTAAAGAAGAAACTTTTTAAAGAAGCAGAACCAATTTTTAAAAAAATATTAAATCAAAATCCCAAAGATAAAAATGCACTAAAAAATCTAGGTGAGACATACAGAAAAATAAATAAATTTACAAATGCAATTAAATATTATGAACTTTATTTATTAATTAATCCAAATGATAATGAGGTAATAAATAATTTAGCCTCAAGTTATCTAAAAAATAAGAGGTACAAGCAAGCAGTAGATTATTATAGAGATTTAATAAAAAAAAATCCAAATGATCAGGAATATTTAACAAATCTTGGTTTAGCTTTAATTGAGTCTCTTAATTTTAAAGAAGGCATGAAAATACTAGAACAACTTTTAGATAAAAATATTAATAATAAAAGAGCGTTGAATGGATATTTGTTTAACCAAAATTATAATCCTCAAATTAATTATGATAAAATTGATAATTATATAAAAAAGTTTAACAATAAATTAAAAGAAGATAAT
>Ga0208764_10001912_pt1 | contig 13248 bp, 9 predicted proteins | sample ETNtaG_18_FD_185762 | JGI IMG/M metagenome (GOLD analysis project Ga0208764, IMG submission 185762) | Marine microbial and viral communities from oxygen minimum zone, Eastern Pacific Ocean - ETNP201302SV91 (SPAdes) (version 2) | ecosystem: Environmental > Aquatic > Marine > Oceanic ... | reverse complement strand
TATTATCTATGATCATACCTTCATGCGCAACAACTAGACCCATCTTAAAATATGATTTTTTTACAAATGCTACACCTGTAATTGATGGTAGCTTATACAGCAAATCTTTATCAATTAATTTGTTGGGTATAAACTGAATGGTTGTTGGCTTTTGCCAATCCAAATTTAAGAATTCATCGCCGTTTTCCTTTTTATTTAGAGTAAGGTTAACTGTCATTAGTTCTTCATTGTTTATCAGTGAAGAAGTGATGTTTTTAGTAGACGGATTATCTTGTATCCTATCAGTAGTGAAGTGCCAGCGACTTTTATAAGTAGGAATTGAAATCCCATCATCACTTGGTTTATAATGAATATCAATTAAAGTATTTTTGGCCTCTAACCAACTATAGCTTTGCGCACTTGCAAGACTAGTTAATATATGAACCGTACAATCTGAGACATCGAGTCGAAATATTGGATCTTTATCCTCACCAGATTCTTCGCCTAAGCAAAACAACTCATAGGGCTTCCCTACTTGCCATATTGCAAATGCTCTAAGTCGATCATGAAAATCAGGAAAATTTTTATGAAACTGAGGTAGAATATCAGAAATTTGTTTCTCATTCAATTGCCAAGGTTTTGGTAAAGACTCTAGCCAATTTGATGAATTAGTGCATCCTATAATAATTAACAATAAAATTATTGTTGAATGTGTTTTACTAAATATTTTTAATTTTTCTGCCATCTTTCACGCCATTCTAAATTATTATTCAAATTGTTAATTCCAAGTGATTCGTATATAGAAGAATGGATTATTTGACGCCAATCATAATAATTCGGATCTTTATATGAACGATTAGGATGAACTGCGTTAGTTAATAAGATTACAAATAATTGATTATTTGGATCAATCCATAGTGATGTCCCAGTAAATCCAGTGTGACCAAAACTTGATTCTGATAAATATCGTCCCCCAGATGCTTTTCCTGATGGAGTATCCCAACCCAATGCCCTTGAGCTACCTTCTATCACATTAGCTTTCTTTGTAAAATCATTGACGGTCTCAGATTTGAAAAATCGTTTCCACCCGTAGATACCTCCATTAAGCATCATTTGTGAAAAGATGGCTAGATCACTAGCAGTAGAAAAAAGCCCTGCATGGCCCGCTACTCCACCAATACTTTTAGCATTCTCATCATGAACATAACCTCTGATAAGTTCACCATATAGATCATTATACTCGGTAGGAACAACCCTTTTAATCTTATCATTGGGTGGATTATAAAAAGTAGACTTCATACCTAAGGGATTAAAAATGACTGAATCAACAAACGCATCCAATGATTTTAGAGATACAGACTCAATTATCTTTCCTAATACTATCAACCCTACGTCTGAATAAACTGTTTTTTCATTTAATCCAATCTCAGGTTCTGTGTTCAAAATAGAGTCAAGTCTTGTTTGAATGTTATTATCCATTAAAAAGTATTTTTTAAATGGCGGTAAACCTGAAGTATGTGTCATCAAATGACGTATAGTGACTCTTGATTTATGATCAAAATACTCTTTTTGTTTACCTTTAAATGCAGGTAAATAAGTTACCACTTTATCGTTAAGAGAAAGTTTATTCGCCTCAACTAATTTCATAACTGCAGATGTAGTCGCTATTACTTTAGTTATAGATGCAAGGTCAAAAATGTTACCCCTCATAACGGGTGTTTTGTTGGAATATGTATGATAGCCAAAGGCCTTGTGAAGAAATATTTCTCCGTTTTTTCCAGCTAAAACCACACCTCCCGGAAATGCAGAGTCAGAAACGGCTCTTTCCAGAGATTTATAAACTGGATCCATATTCACTGAGATTTCTTCAGGTCGAATTCGTTTTAATTCTTTTCCAGGTAACCATGTCTCCACTCTTTCTGGCCATTTATTTGATTTTATTTTAATGCCGTCACCTATCTTAGCAACGCCAGGTATTGTTACAGGAAGAATTCCATTAATGTCAGATTCGCCCATCAAAGCACTCAATAGGGCTTGTTGCATAATCTCACTACCTTTATAAGCGCAAATATATACTGGTGCATCTGGAAAATCCTGGATTAAATAAGGACTACCAAAACTTGTTATTATCACTTTATCAGATTTCTTAATCAAACGATTAATAAAATCTGCTTCAACACTTGGCAAAAATATGTTGTCCTTCCATTCAACCGGATTGGCATAAGCATTCAAAAAAACCAGAGCATCTTTTGGAATTTGTTCTAAAATATGATTAGCAATTACAAGGCTATCAGATTTATCAATTTGAAATGAATTCAACTTATACCCATGTTCACGAAATTTAATTGTTACACTACTTTCATTATGGTTATTTGGCCCATCATATAAGTCAATTACATAAAACTCTTCAGACGGATCTGGTTGAAGTGGCAAAAGGTTATTCTCATTTTTTACAAGGGTTATAGAATTTTCAGCTATTTCTTCCGCTGAAGAAAAGTCACTTTCTCTGCCTATGTTTTTATGAGTCTGGTCCATTGATATGACATTGTTTATATGCAATCCTAAACGTTCTTTCATCCTTAAAACTTTCAATGCAGACTCATTAATTCGCTGCACAGTTAGAATACCATCATTTACTGCTTCTTCTACCAGATCAATTGATTTTTTCATTTGATTATTTTGAATAATAATATCTGATCCAGCTTTAATTGTTTCAATAAGAGCATAGGAATCTGAATATTTTTTTACAATCCCACCCATGTCCATAGCATCAGTAATAATTGCTCCTTCAAATTCCATCTTTGATCGTAATATATCTTGAATCCAAAATTTAGACAGAGTTGCAGGATCATCAGTGTTGAATTGAAAATCTGGAGCATTCACATGAGCCACCATAATCGCATCTACCCCTGAGTCAATTGCATTTTTAAACGGAGGAAGCTCAACCTCCCATAACCTAGATGAATCACTAGGGATCTGGGCTAGTGCTGAATGAGAATCGGTTTCAGTATCGCCATGACCAGGAAAGTGTTTAGCTGTAGCTAACATACCATAATCATGTAGTCCGCGAATAAATTCTTTTGAATATCGATTAACAGAATCAGGATGCTCACCAAAAGATCGTGTATTAATAATTGGATTTTTTGGATTATTATTTACATCAACTACTGGTGCAAGATTAAAATGAATACCTACAGCTCTGCTCTCTTCGGCTGAAATTCTGGCAGCTTCATAAGCATATTTTGGATCTCCAGTAGCTGCAATTGCCATCATAGGAGGCAATGTAACAGCACCAGGATAGCGGCGCCCTAAACCCGACTCTATATCAGCTTCAACTAAAATCGGAACTTTAGATTGACGTTGCATTTCGTTTAGCATTGTTAGTGAGCTACCAGTTTCACCAAACCAAATATGGAGTATCCCTATTCCATCAGAAGAAATAAGTTCTTCAATCTCTTTCCATTCCTCACTATAATAATTCAAATAATGCATATTCATCCTATAAACCATCATTTGAGCTATTTTTTCTCTAAGTGTTAGTTTCTTTAGCATCGATTGTGCCCATGACCCACTTCCAGAAAGTTGACTTGGCGCTGCACACCCCGAGAAAAGTATAATTACACTTATTAATACTCTAAATATCATAGTATAAAAATTAACTGAACTTCCCTTATAAGTCTTTAACTTTTCTTTTGAACTTCCAATGAAATATCAAAATCCAGATATATCAAATATTATTGGCCAAATGATTATGGTTGGGTTACATGGATATACAAAAAATGACGTGTACTCATTCTTTGAATCAATTGATGGATATCCAATTGGTGGAGTCATATTGTATGATGAGGATATCACAACTTCACCTTCGTCACTACATAATATTCGATCACCTAAGCAGTTAATGAGTTTTACAAATGCGCTTCGGGAATACAACAATATTCCTCTTTTGATTGCAATTGATCAAGAAGGAGGGAAAGTTAATAGATTAAAACCTGATTATGGTTTTCCTGATTCAAAGACTTGGACAGAGTTAGGAAAAATTAATGAACTAATAGTCACAAAAGAGAATGCAGAACTGACAGCTCAATCACTTGCCCATTATGGAATAAATTTAAATTTTGCGCCAGTCTTAGACCTATCTATTAATCCGACAAGTTTTATTGCAACAAAAGAGAGATGCTTATCAAGTGATCCTAAAAAAGTTATAGCCCACTCTCAAGAATTCATAAAAGCACATTTAGATAATAATGTGATGGCTGTAGCAAAACATTTTCCAGGGCAGGGAAGCGCTATTGGAGATACTCACAATAGTTTTGTAGATGTGTCAAAAACTTGGTCATCAAATGAATTATTGCCCTATAAAGAGTTAATCAATAATAATTCTTTAAATGCTATCATGATATCGCACCTATTCCATAGTGAGCTAGATAACACATATCCTGCTACACTATCAAAAACAATAATTCAAGACCTTCTTAGAAATAAGATGGGTTTTGAGGGAATCGTGATTAGTGACGATCCGCAGATGAAAGCTATATCAGATAAATATAATTTAGAAACCGTATTAGAGTTGATGATAAATGCTGGTATAGATATTTTTTGTTTTGGAAATAATCTTATATATGATCCTAATATCGTAAAAAAAGTACATTTAATAGTTATGAAACTTCTAGATGAGGATAAAATTTCTATTGATGAGTTACAAAAATCATATTTCAGAGTTCTCAATATGAAATCGATAATTAATATTACATGAAAATAATTGGAATAGATGGGGGTGCCACAAAAGTATCTGGTGCTCAAGTTATAAGAATAGATGATCAGACATTTGAGCTAATAAAGCCTATAAAGGAAATTCAGTATAAAGACCATAAATCCTATGATTCAAATTTTGCACCCTTTACACTTGAAGAACAACTAGCAAACAAAGAGTTAACAAGCACAGAACAAAACCAATCACAATTATACATTGAATGTATCACAGAGATTATAGAACAAATAATTGAAGAAGATCCAATTCCAATTGCAATCGCAATGCCTGGGATTAAAACCGCTAACAAGAGAGGTATAAAAGCAATGGTCAATGGACCACGTATACCTAATCTATGTGATGAGTTAGAAAAACGATTATCATTGAAATATAAAATTCAATCAATAGAAAGTGATGCGGATATGTGCGCATGGGGAGAAGAATTTGGAAAAACTGGTGCTTTCAGGAATATCGAGAACGCCTATTATATTGGTGGCGGGACAGGAACGGCAGATGGATTAAAACTACAAGGAAAACTAATTTCTTTTGATGATGCAGCTAATTGGATCGCTAAAGTTTGGGAATTAGTAATAGAAAAGGATACATCATTTGAATCATTTAGCTCTATGTCTGGGATTAATCAACTAAGGACATCTAGATCGGATAAAGAAATAGGTTTGATGCTAGGCAACCTTCTCTTTGAAAGGATTTCCACGGTTTTTTCTGGTTGGAATAATCAATTTATGACTGATAGAAATATTGAGAATATGCATCCTTATCATGGAACATTATTAGATCGAATTGTTATTGGACAAAGAGTATCTGACTTTTTACAATCTGACCAAGGAGCAATTATTTTTTCTGAAGTTATAGAAACTTTATTCATTAACTGCATGAATAGTGAAACTGAAATAAAAAACCATTTTATTAATAATGAAGGTTTCGATAAAGATCGTATTGTCTTATCAAATCTTCGTTCAGCACCTATTATTGGCCTCGCTGCAAAATCTTGTCTAGTTCCATGTTGATCCCAGGAGAAATACCAAAAAAAGAGCCTACAATTCGAGTGGGCATTGTTATACCTCAAGATAAGATCAAGGAAACTCATATTTTACTTTCTGACACAGAATCTTATGAAATGGAAACCGATAAAAAGCATTATCCATCATGTAAAAATGAGAGAAAAATTTCTATTATACTTAAAGATAATAAACTATTTCTTCCCAATCTTGAGTTAGAAACATCTATAATTAGCTTTATTCCTCATCTCTCAAATGACGCATCTCATATTACATTACCTAATATATTAGCTGGCCGTGGTTTTCATTGGGAAAAGAAGATTACAGTTAAATATTGGGGTAAAATAGAATTCTCTATTATAGATGGAAAATTGATAGTTATAAATGAGTTACCATTAGAACAATATTTGAATTGTGTGTCTACGTCAGAAATGAGCGCTATGTGTCCACCAGAATTTTTAAAAGCGCAAGCAATTGTCGCACGATCCTGGCTACTCGCTAATATTGAACAAAAGCACAAAGATCTAGGATTTGATGTTTGTAATGACGACTGCTGTCAAAGATATCAAGGTATCAACAATTGCAATTCGGACACTATTTCAATTGTGAACGATACGTATGGAAAAGTTCTTATCTTTGAAAATAATATTTGTGATGCACGATATTCAAAATCATGTGGAGGATTAACTGAAAAATATGAAAACGTATGGGGTGGTGCCCCAGTACCTTATTTGACTTCAATTTCTGATTCAAATAGTAAAGGTGTAGCCTATTGTGATCCTGAAATGATTCCAGAAAAATCAGTAAAAGGATATATTGGGAATGTTGATGAAAATGATAAATATTTTAGATGGAATTATGTTGTTAAGCAAGAAGAACTCATTAATACAATTCATCAAACACTTAAGATTCGAATATCTAAAATTTTGGAATTGAATCCCCTTGACAAAGGTAAATCGGGACGAATAATTAAACTTGGAGTTGATTATCTGAACACAAAGAATGAGGTTCAAACCTTAAGTATTGATTCTGAATATGAAATTAGAAATATTTTGTCCAAATCATTTTTATTTAGTTCTGCATTTACGGTATCAAAACTAAATGGAGATTTTTTATTAGAGGGCAAAGGATGGGGGCATGGCGTCGGACTCTGCCAAATAGGTGCATTGGGAATGGCATTCTCAAAAAAGAAAGTATATGATATTCTTAGTCACTATTATCCAAAATCAACAATAAAAACTATTTACAAAGTATGAGTCAAATGAGAAAAGCCAATCCTTGGACCTGGATACCATCACTCTACTATGCTGAAGGTCTACCCTATGCATTTGTGATGATAGTATCTGTTGTAATGTATAAAAAATTAAATTTATCAAATTCTGAAATTGCTTTATATACAAGCTGGCTTTATCTACCGTGGGTAATAAAACCATTATGGAGTCCATTCGTTGATATTTTTAGAACTAAACGATTTTGGATTATTTTAATGCAACTATTTATAGGAGCTGGACTAGCAGGTGTTGCATTGACTATCCCAACATCAAATATGTTACGGTACACTCTTGTCTTTTTCTGGCTTATAGCATTCAGCTCATCTACGCATGATATTGCAGCCGATGGATTTTACATGCTTGGACTTTCATCGCACGATCAAGCATGGTTTGTTGGAATAAGAAACACTTTCTATCGTTTTGCAATACTTACTGGTCAGGGATTACTAGTTATTTTGGCAGGTCAATTAGAAAATTTTTATAACAATGTTACCCTAGCATGGTCAATAATATTTGGGATTTTAGCTATTCTCTTCATTGTATTTGCTTTTTATCATAAGTTTATCTTGCCTCACCCAAGACAAGATAACAATCAATCGACACTTAACCTTAATGAAGTAATTCCAAATTTTTTAAAAGTATTTATTTCTTACTTTAATAAACCTCAAATTTTAATGGCGATTTGTTTTATACTGATCTATCGATTTGGAGAAGCTCAGTTGGTGAAGATTGCACCTTTATTTATGCTTGATTCAATGGAAATGGGTGGACTAGGACTATCGACATCAGAATATGGATTTATTTATGGTACACTAGGCATGATCATGTTAACTCTTGGGGGAATTGCTGGAGGTCTGCTAGTCTCAAAAAATGGCTTAAAGTATTGGATCATTTGGATGGCTCTTGCTATGAAATTACCAGATATTGTATATGTGTATATGGCATATACCCAGCCAGAAAATTATTATTTAGTTAGTTTTTTTGTTGCTATAGAGCAATTTGGATATGGATTTGGGTTCACTGCTTATCTGTTATATATGATGATGCTATCTGAAGGTGAACATAAAACAGCGCATTATGCAATTTGTACAGGTTTTATGGCTTTGGGCATGATGATCCCAGGAATGTTTAGTGGTTTCCTTCAAGAAAGTATCGGATACAAATATTTCTTTAATTGGGTTATGCTTGCTACAATTCCAGGAATTTTATTAATAAAATTCCTTAAAATTGATTCTAAATTTGGTATAAAAAGGGAGATAATTTGACGCAACATATCAATAGATTTATTGCCCTTGATATATTTCGTGGTGCTACAATGGCTCTTATGGTTATTGTAAATACACCTGGTACATGGGCTTATGTTTATTCACCACTCAGACATGCTCAATGGCATGGATGTACTCTTACTGATCTCGTATTCCCCTTCTTCCTATTTATTATTGGCGTGTCAATGAGGTTCTCATTTGACAAATATGATATTTGTAAATATGGACCTTTATTTAATAAGATTATATTTAGAACAATCACGATTTTCATTATTGGTTTACTATTAAATGCTTTCCCATTTATACGCCAAGACTGGGATTGGTCTTCTTTTAGAATACTAGGTGTTCTTCAACGTATCGCTTTGGCATACTTTTTCGCTAGCTTTATTGTTTTACGTTTTGATGTTAAAGGTATAGTTAATATATCATTTATTCTTCTTGTTGGCTACTGGATCACATTAATGGCTTATGGATGGTACTCGGGTCAAGACCCATACGCACTTAAAACTAATCTTATATTGGTTGTTGATCAATTTTTATTAGGTGAAAGTCATTTATATGGAGGCACAGGAATACAATTTGACCCGGAGGGTTTATTAAGCACAATTCCATCTGTCGTTACCGTCCTTATTGGGTTTTTGGTTGGCACTATGATCAAAACAACTAATGATCATGAGGATAATGCACAAAGAATGGCAGTACTAGGTTCGTTATTGATTATTATTGGTTGGCTATGGGGTTTTATTTTCCCAATTAACAAGCAAATATGGACAAGTTCTTATGTATTATATACGGGAGGAATTGCAATTATCTTACTAGCTGGACTGGTTTGGTTAGTTGATATAAAAAAGATTAATTGGTGGACCAAACCTTTTGTTATCTTAGGGTCTAATGCCATTTTCCTTTATGCGCTATCTAGTATATGGGTAAAAATATTATTAAAAATTACCTTTGAATTTGAAGGGAAAATGATCTCAGGATATTCTTATTTATATAAAACTATATTCCAGCCTCTAGCAGGAAATATTAATGGGTCATTGCTCTTTGCGTTTTTTCACGTATTAATATTCTTACTTATACTTACTTGGATGTTTAGAAAAAAAATCTATATCAAAATATAATTTATAGATTAACCTAATTACTAATCTTCAAAGATATAATTATTGTACCAATAATTATTATTGTTCCGATTAAAAATGTCTCGATATTAATTACTTTTGAAAAAACAATTATTTCTATAATCAAACCTAATGGGATAACCAAATTGTTCATTACAGCAAGCGTCCCTGAAGAAACAAGCAATGCTCCCCGGTTCCATAAATAAAATCCTAATCCTGAAGCAATTGCGCCCAGCCAAATAATCAGGATCCATTGAAAAGAACTTATCGGTAATGTAATGTTTGAGTTTGAGAATATAAATCCTATAATTGTTATCAATAATGCACCAAAATAAAAATAGGCGAAATCACTCATTCCTCTTGATGATCTTTTAGAGTTCTTTATAAAATTTTTATACAATACTTGACCAGTTGCAAAGCATAGATTCGCTCCTTGAATTAGAAATAATCCAACTATGTCTTTTGATTCAATTAAAGTAAACCTGATCAATAAAGCTCCTAAAATAGATCCAATGCTTATCAATAAAAATAAAGATCTAATCTTTTGGTCAATAATATCAGAAACTACAGTGACATATAGTGGGGTAGTTATTGTAAAAAGTAAAATTTTTGGTACAGATATAAATAGAAATGCATTCAAATATAATAGATACATTATCCCAATTTGAATAGAGCCAATCAAGCCCATGAACAGCATATGTTTTTTAGGTATTTTTAAATCAACGATAGGTAAAAAAATGATGAGAGCTATAAAAGTTCTAATCAAAGAAAGTGTCCAAGGGCCTATATCAGGAGAAAGGTAATGACCAATAATACTAAAAGAAAATGCCCAAATGAATGTAGTGATTAGTAAATAGACCATCAGTTATTTTGATCTAACAAATATTAATTCATAGCATCAAATAGGTAACTATATTTTAATGCAAATGATTTTGTGCTCTTTGTGATTGGTATACCATCATAATCTTGTACTTGATTATAAACCAAGTATAATCCCGTAGCGGCAGATTGTTGCCAAATAAAACGCCAGTTCATTGACCATTCATCTGATTGGTTATTATACTGTAGTAGAGATTGAATATATATCTTAGGTGAAAATGCATAGGTTAATCTTGATCGCATTAACTTGGTTTCAAAGTTTCCATCTGACATCTCTACTTTATTATAATTCAAACTAAACTCTGATGTAAATTTATCTTTGTAACGAAATCGAATTGTTGGGGTTGAATTGACTCTATCGCCTCCAAAAAATCCACCTATTCTAGTCATAGCACTAAAACTGACAGGTTTTGCACTATTAGTCATAATCATTATTTGGATTTCTTTATCATTATATTCATTCGCGAGTACAGTATCACCGGGAGAAATTTCAAAAGAAGTAAAAACCCCCTCTTTAACTAAATTCATTCCTGTATGAATTTCGAAACCAGATCGAAATTCCCAATGACTATCAATATGCCAACGCCCTGATTCATGGCGACCATCTAATTTCCAATATCCATCATAATTTACATGAGGTCTCATCTCCAATAAACCAAGATTATTTTTTGGCCTAAATCTTGTAAAAATTCGCCCAGACCATTTCCTATAGTTCTCACGTTTAAGATATCCCATTTCTGGGTTAAAATCTACTCCCACCTCTGTATAAGACATCACAGTGGAAATTGATTTTGTATCTCGAGCAGCTTCCAAACGAAATGCATATGCATTATCGCTTTTCATTTCCGGAGTATCAGTGAAACCAGCAAAAGCTATAATCTTACTTAGCTCACCTATCCCTAATTGTGCATCTAGGGCATATGATTTATTAACATATCCATTATTTCCTAAATGATTTAAAGCAGTATACATTCCACCAAAATGGGTGCGGTTAGGTAATTCTTTTTTTAATCGAAAAACTGAATATTGGTTTTTATCAGTAATATCTTTTACTTTATCTGTCTGCATCCCAAGGATACCCAATTTCATTCCTGATAATGTACCCGTCAATCTACCTCCTCCTAAAATTGGGACTAGCGTTCCTCCTGCACCAACTCCTATCCTTCTACTAAAAAACATTTCGATATCTGGTCCAAAATAACCACCGCCACTACCAACAGAAAAAAGACCTGCATTTTCAAGGAAAAAAGCTCTTTTCTCAGGAAAGAAAAGACTAAAGCGGTCTAAGTTGATTTGCTGTTCGTCAGCCTCAACCTGAGCAAAATCGGTATTATAAGTAAGATCAAGATTCATCGATGAACCAACGCTCACTTTTGCATCTAGACCAAAATCAGCCGACTTGGAACTTTTAGTGGACTCAGTATCTTCAATTTGATTGTTTTGACCTAGAACATAGGGCATAATTTTAATATTTCTAGAGATGGGTACATTTACATTGTTAATCGTACCTGCTGAAACTAAACGAGTCATTGTGAATTGCCTAGGTATAGGAGCCCAGTGAGACTCTTCTTTTTTTCTTGCAATTACACGCTCAAAATTGATACCCCAAGATTGATCTTTATCTTTTTTATATCTTAATGTTTTAAAAGGAATAGCAAATTCTGCGCTCCAACCAAAATCTCCTTTTAGAGATTTAACTTCCCATACTGCATCCCAATTCACATTATAACCCCCTCCGCTACCAACAGAAAAACGCCGACTAATACTACCACCCTCACCTCCTCCAGTTATTTGTGCATCAAATTCAATTCCAGCAGCATTTGTACCAAAGAGATATCCCGTTTGGAAATCCTTAAATGTATCGATAATAAAAGAAAAACTGTCAGAGTTATTTAATGAAGCATCGCGGCGAGTATCCGAAACAACAATACGATTAGGTTTTTCATCAAATGCGACAACTGAAACATAGAAGTATTTATCAGAATACATAATTCTTACATTAGTTTTTTCCGATACTGCCAAACCCTCATCAGGTGTTTTTTGGGTGAAATCCGAAATCATTGTTGCATCTGCCCAGGCAGGATCATCGATAACATTGCCATCTATAACTGGGATGGAAGTGGCATTGTTTACATCTATATTTTTCTGAGCAATGATAACTGTTACGCAAGCTAGTACAATTATTATTTTATATATTAGTTTTTTTCTCATTAAATAATAGAATCAACCATTTTAGCCATTTTAATACATTGAGTAGTAACGCCACCTAAATCATGTGAAGTAAAAAGAACTTCAACTTGACACCAGCCAACTTTTAGATCTGGGTGATGGTTCATTTCCTCAGCGATCTTTGCTAAACTATTAACAAATTCTATACCGTTTAAATAAGTGTCAAACGAAACACTTTTAGCAATTTGGTTATCCAAATAAATCCAACCATCCAAAGATACTAAAGCTGAATTAATTTCTTCATTAGATAGCAAACCCATAACACCTCCTACTATATTGGTTTTGCTATCAAGAATTTACGAAAGGCAAGCTTCAACCAAATAATTGAAATTATTGTGGCCATAATTCCTGATATAAACATTGCATACCATATCCATACTAATGGCTTATCTAAAATATAGATAAAATAATAGGCGAGCGGTCCAGCGAGACCAATAATACGTATTGTGGTAATAATTAATGATGGCATACCCAAACCAATTCCTTGAAGTATTCGACCAATTGTCATTCCAATTGCTATAAAAGGAAAAAGAATAGATATAACTCTAAGATAATTAACCGCAATATTTTTAATTACTAACTCATTGGTAAATCCAGATATAATCCCTGGAGCAAAAGTATATAATAGTATTGAACCAAAAGATGTAATTATAAAAGCGCGTGAAATACCATATTTTGTAATATATTTAATTTTATCTATTTCATTTGCCCCAAAAAACATTCCTACTATAGTTGTCA
>Ga0208764_10001911_pt1 | contig 13254 bp, 14 predicted proteins | sample ETNtaG_18_FD_185762 | JGI IMG/M metagenome (GOLD analysis project Ga0208764, IMG submission 185762) | Marine microbial and viral communities from oxygen minimum zone, Eastern Pacific Ocean - ETNP201302SV91 (SPAdes) (version 2) | ecosystem: Environmental > Aquatic > Marine > Oceanic ... | reverse complement strand
CGTACCCTTCCATAGCTTTTAAGATTTCAATAAAGTCGCTTTTTTGTAATTTTCCTAACTTATCTAAAATTTTACTTCTATCTTCAATATTCTCTGCCATAATCATTTCTACAAATAAGTTAATTCTATCACTGCCGTTGAACATTCTTTCTGTTCTGCACAAACCAATTCCTTGACCCCCAAACTTTCTTGCAAGTTTTGCCATGTCCGGAGTATCTGCATTTGCTCTAATTCCTAATGTTTTGGTTTTTTGTGCCCATGTTAGGATTTGTTCAAAGTCTTTTGTTACTTTGGGCTCTACTGTTGGAATTTCTCCAATAAAGACAGTACCTTCACTTCCCCCATGTTAGGATTTGTTCAAAGTCTTTTGTTACTTTGGGCTCTACTGTTGGAATTTCTCCAATAAAGACAGTACCTTCACTTCCATCAATGGTAATTGTTTCCCCTTCTTTGATTGTCATTCCATTTGCTGTTCCTATGTTCTTGTCATAATCTATTTTTAATTCTGGACATCCTACTATGCATGGTTTTCCCATTCCTCTTGAAACAATTGCAGCGTGAGATGATTTACCTCCTAGGCTAGTTAAAATTCCTTCTGATGAAAAGAATGCTGGTACATCTTCTGGTTTTGTTTCTTTTCTAACTAAAATGACTTTTTTCCCTGAATCTCCTAATTCTATTGCTTTTTTAACATCAAACACTACAATTCCACTTGCAGCTCCTGGTGATGCTGCAATTCCTTTTGCTAACTTTTTGAAATTTTTAATTTTAGATTCATCCATTGTTCTATGCAATAATGCCTCTAATTGTTGTGCTGGAATTCTAGTAAGTGCCTTATCTTTGTTGATTAATTTTTCTTTAACCATATCTACTGATGTTTTTACTAGTGCAGATGCACTCATCTTTGCAGTTCTTGTTTGTAACAAGTAGAATTTTCCTTGTTCAATTGTAAATTCAATATCTTGAGGTTCTCTGAAATGTTTTTCTAATTTTACACAGGCATTACTCAATTCTTTGTGTGACTTTGGCATGTCTTTTTTTAATAATTCTATACTTTTTCCAGTTCTAACTCCTGCAACAACATCTTCCCCTTGTGCATTAATTAGATATTCTCCTTCTATCTCTTTTTTACCGTTATGACCATTTCTTGTAAACACAACCCCTGTTGCACTATCATCTCCCATATTTCCAAATACCATTGTAACTATGTTTACTGCAGTTCCGTTAGCGATGTCTTTTGTAATGTTATTTTTTTCACGATAAACAATTGCTCTTTCACCCATCCAACTTTTGAAAACTGCTTCAATTGATAATACTAATTGCTCATTTGGTGTATCTGGGAATTTTCTTTTTGTGTGTTCTTCACAAATTTTTTTATATTTTGAAACAATTGTTTTTAATGATTCTACGTTAAGTTTACTATCATCTGTAACTCCTTGTTTTTCTTTTGCTGTATCTAAAACATGATCAAATTTTTCATCATTCACTCCAAATACTACTTTTCCAAATAATTGAATAAATCTTCTATAGGAATCCCATGAAAATCGTGGATTTTTAGTTTGTTTTGCAAAACCTTCTACTGTTTTTTCATTTAGTCCTAAATTCAAAATTGTGTCCATCATTCCTGGCATAGAAATTGCTGCACCAGAACGAACAGATACTAGCAGTGGATTTTTAGTCGAATTCCATTTTTTCCCTGTCTTTTTTTCCATTTTTGCAATATTTTTCATTACTGCTGGCATGACATCTTTTGGAAGTTTCCTATTGTTGTCATAATACTTGTTACAAACTTCAGTTGTAATCGTAAATCCTGGAGGTACTGGTAGTTTTAATCGAGTCATTTCGCTTAATCCTGCACCTTTTCCGCCTAGAAGCATTCTTTTTTTACTATCTGCTTCTTCAAATGCATAAACTGATTTGTTTTTTACCATGTAAAATTTTGTAAATTTTCTGGCTTTTTAAACTAATGCCTTGGCAAATTCAGAAATTATCTTATTCCAATCTTTTGCCTTAATTATTCCACTTGCAACTAGGATTCCTTTTGATCCTAATTCTATTGCTTTTGCTACATCCTCTCCTGACACAATACCTGCACCACAAAGTAATTTTGTTTTATTTTTTGATTTATTGACTATGTCTGCAGCTTTAGCAATTAACTCTGGCTTTTCTTTAGATACTGCCTTCCCTGACCCAATTAATTCTGGTGGTTCAATTGCAATAAAATCTGGGTTAAGTTTTAGATATTTTTTAACTTCTGGAATATCTTTTACACATACTATTGATAACATCTTTAATTCTTTTAATTTTAAAACCAATTTTTTAATTTCTTTATTTGATATTCTATGTTCACTGTGATTGATTAGTGATCCTTTTACTTTAGATTTTTTTAATAACTCTGGAATAACAAAACCTGTGGTACTTCCAATTTTTGAATCATCTATATGTTGAGACAAAATTGAAATTGAACTATTTGCCACCAATCCAATCAAATGCTGTGGAGGTGATATGGCGATTTTAATTTTATATTTTTTAGATATTTTTTCTGCAATTTTTATAAATTTGATAATTTTATCCCCTGATATTTCTTCATAGTTTTTACAATTAATAACAAACATCTTTGTTTGGATTTTTTTATATCGTATTTAATTCTTAGTTGATTTCATTATACATTAACTGTATTTTGATATCTTCTTTTCATTGCTGAAACAATAATCATCAAAATAAGCCCTGCCATGTTTGTGCCTATGATGAATACATCTCCTACAATTGCTCCATAAATTAGCCACAATATTGATCCAGCTGCGATAAATATCATTAAAAATTTAGAAATATCCTTCATACTTTTAGTTGTATAACCTTTGTATATTTGCTCAACCCATCCCGTGAGAATTAAAATTCCTGCAGATACTCCGAGAATTGTTAATAGTGTTCCATCAACTTCCATTATCTTATTAACTCCAAAAGAATTCATCTAACCCTGTTTGTTTTGGTTTTCCCAGTATTGTATCAAAATCTAAGTCCATTGATGATGTTATTTGTTCTAATGTTGATTCTAAGAATTCCATATATTTTTTAGAATCTATTTCTTCTTTTTTTGCTAATTCAACTGGTTTTACACCTGGTTTGTTTAAAATTTTAATGAATGAAATTTTATCTCCTTTTTTTATTTCTCTTATTCCTTCTAACTGTTTAGCTGCCCTGATATGTTGTGGTATTGTTTTTGTATATTCTGATGGAGATTTACTTAACATTACATTAAATGTTAAATCTTCTAGAGGAATTTCTTTTGCTTCTACTTTTTTACCACAAATTGCAATTTTTTCAGAAATTTCTTTTTTTGCTTTTACAAAATCTTCCATTGTTTGAACTACTGATAGAACATCTAGCAATTCAAAAAATAATTTTTTAATAAATGCAGGTGTATGCGATTTTTTCCCTGTTAATCCCTTTACATCTACTTTTCCAGAATTTGTTACTCCCAAATAATTTTTCTTTCTATTACTTAGTACACAATATCTGTATGTCTTGTCAATTTCTAAATCTACGCCATGATCAATTTTGGCTTGCTCAATTACTTTTTGAATTTGTTCTTCTGTAGGATTTTTAATAAATAATGAATCTGTATCTCCATATAGAACTTCAATGCCTATGCCTTCACATTTGTTGATTGTTTCTAAAATTGTATGTCTTCCTACTGCAGTTGTTGCTTCCGCTGCTGGAAGGAAATATAGTGGAAATATTTCTGCACCCATTACGCCATAACTTGCATTCAAAATGACCTTAAGTGCTTGACTTACGACTGTATATTGCTGTCGTTGTTCATCTGTTAGTGTCTCTTTTTTAGAGAGACTTTTGTAATAATTTACTCTCAAGTCTCTTAATGATCCAATAATTATTGATGTCAGACCATTTTTTTTAGAACATGTCCAGTGATTGGTTTGTGGAACTGTATTTTCTTTACATTTTTCATGAGAACATCTAACTGTTTCATAAGATAGATTTCTGACTTTAATTATACTTGGATATAGACTTGCAAAATCCATTACTTGGATATAGACTTGCAAAATCCATTACCACTACTTTGAAATGAATGCCTTCTTTTGGTTCAACAACTAAACCCCCTCGATATTTTTTATCCTTAATCACTGCATCTGACATGACTCCTTCTGTTCTTTTTTGCAATTCCTCTCTTTTTGGGATGAGTGCATTTCTTTTCCTATGCTCATAATACAACAAACTTCTAATCCACTGAGATACTCCCATTCTTGCAATGTCATCAATTGGCATTCTTCCAATCCTTGCAATAATTACAAGTAAATTCATCAACAGGTCGCCATTGAAACTTGTAAGTTCATAAGTTAATTGTGCATCATTGTAACAATAATTTGCAGTTTGATACAATGATAATTTATCAAAATCTAAACCATAGTCTATTTTTTCTTTTCCTAACAGTGCTTTTGATACGCTGTTTAAAGTGAAATCTGTATATGATTGACTAAATGCATAAATTTGAAATGAACGATTTGATAATGTTCTATACAAATCAATATGGACCCCATGTTTTAGAGTAGCAGAATCCCTCATCATGTATAGTGGGTTATCTTGATTTGAAATTCCCAATCGTTCTGCTCTATTGTACAAATATGGCAAATCAAATTCATCCCCATTGTATGTGAGTACAAATGGAAATTCTTCAATCATTTTGAATGCATCTGCAATCATTTCTTTTTCTTTATCTAAATCATAGAATGTCACTTTGATATTTTCATTTAATTCATTGTTTCCTTGCTCTGTATTCTCCGTTTTGAGCACAAAAATTTGATCAAAATCATCAGTTCCTTTGAGTCCTATGGCAGTAATTCTTTTTTCAGCAAGTTTTGGATCTGGAAATCTTCCTGGTTCAAACTCAACTTCAATATCTACGCTGAGTCTTTTTATTTTTGGAATTGGCTGATTCAGTAAATCTGCCCATTCTGAAATAAATTCTTTAAACTCTTCTGCATCTATCATACTGTTACTATCTACTTTATCCCACAACAAACTCTTTAGTGCAAGTTTAACTTCATTTGAAATTTCCATGTTATGTGGTTTGAGTAAACCTTCTGTTACCTCATAATATTTTCCAACAATTAATTTTCTATCATACAAGTATGTTTCATAATATTTAATATCTGATTCCCATGTTTCAATTTGGTTTCTAATACTTTCTCCATAATTTCCTCCAATTGAAAGTGGATTATCTACTGTTATCTTTGACATTTCAATTTCTTTATCTTGAATTAAATCATGTTTCTTTACTGTTTTAATTTCTAAAACATCATCTCTTTCTTGTAAAAAATCTAATTCATCTGGAGATAATTTTGAATAACAATATGGTTTATGTCCAATTTCATCTTTCCATAAAAATAATTTTTGTTCTGTTGGTTCATAAAATTTTAGAATAGCTGATTTACTTACACCATCATATGTTGCAGATACTAACATAGCTGGAAGCATTGTTTCTATTTTTTCTACTTGTGCTACTTTGACTTGCATTTTCTTACACAGAATTCTCGTATTTACTTACTAACTCTTTTGCCCATTTAGCAATTTTATTTTTATCTAAATGAACTACTTCTACACCTGCCTCATTTAGTAAATCATAATCTGTTTCAGGATATCCATCAAGACAAACAAATTTTTTAATTCCAATTGTTATTGCCATTTTTGTACATTCTAGGCATGGTACGAAGGTTGTGTATAGTACAGCTCCTGCTACACCTGCCTCAATTCCTAAAATTGCACAATGCATTATTGCATTGGCTTCAGCATGATTACATAGACATCTATCTAGTGAAGCACCTGATTGAATTTTTCCTTCCATTCTAAGTTGACATCTTTCACATCCTCCTTCAAAACAATTTTTGATTCCAGGTGGTGTTCCGTTATATCCTGTTGCTAATTGCCTATGATTTCTAACAATTACTGCCCCGACTTGTCTGGTAATGCAATTTGAACGTAGTTTTGCTAATTCTGCTTGTAACATAAAATATTCATCCCAATTTGGTCTATCAAAAGAATCATTCATACGAATTATGTCTAATTCTTCCATATATGGATCTCGTTAATTATGATTTATTTGCGATCAAGAAATATTTTTGAAATTACCTTATTACTCACCTTTAAATTCAAATTAAAATATACCATATTGAAATGACATTTAACAAATTTTTCATTATTTCCATGATTTCATTATTTATTATTTCAGCAGCAGGACAATCTGCTTTTGGATATGGTGGTCCTCCTGAAAATAATTCTGCAAATAATTATACTGTAGAAATTAGCACTAATCAAGAATCCTATACAAATGGAGAATCTGTACTGTTTACTGGATCTGTAAATAAATATGATGAAGATCGTTCTTTACGAATTTCTGTTTTTGATTCTAGTAAAAATTTAATCATAACTAAAAAAACTACTTTTTACTGGCTCTGTAAATAAATATGATGAAGATCGTTCTTTACGAATTTCTGTTTTTGATTCTAGTAAAAATTTAATCATAACTAAAAAAACCCCTGTTGATACTTATGGTAAATTCTCTTATACTGTAGAATTAAATGAAAAATTTTCTGATGGAAAATATATTGTTAAATCTCAATATGGAAATTCTAAATCTACTGTAAACATATCTTCTTTTGTAATTACTGCTGGAAATTCTTCTACAATGACTCCAGACACATCTGAAATTCCTGTCTGGATTAAAAATAATGCAGGCTGGTGGGCTGATGGCTCCATAGATGATTCTTCATTTGTTCAAGGAATTCAATTCTTAGTACAAGAAGGATTTATGAAAATCCCTGTAACTCAACAGGGTTCAGGAACTGGTAGTAATGAAATTCCTGTCTGGATTAAAAATAATGCAGGCTGGTGGGCTGATGGCTCCATAGATGATTCTTCATTTGTTCAAGGAATTCAATTCTTAGTACAAGAAGGATTTATGAGAATTACCAATTAGTTTAATTTTTTATTTTTTTGATAGTTTTTTTCTTATCTTCATACCAATTCCAAATGATACGATCATTCCAGTTATTGAAAGTATTGCCAGTGAATTAGTATCTACAGTTGATGGTGTTTCAGAAATTAAAGGAATGAATAATGAAAATGTGAACATCATTCCGCTAAGATAACTAATGTTTTTTAGAATCGGTAATTTGCATGGAATTGGCATGAAGAAGATTTCTTAATAAATTATTTAGTCTTTGATAATTGTAAAAAATAAATAATTAAATTCAAAGTATACTTATTCTAAAATTATAGAACAAGTATGAGTATTCATATTTAATATTATATAGACATTAGAAAATGTGTTATTGTTGAATAAACTACTATTACTTGCACCTGTCATGGCAGCATTTTTGTTACTTCCTATGGTTGCACAAGCAGATGCAAGTCTTGGTGATGATTGGGCTGCAATTAAGAAAAATGCTGGTGATGCTTACAAAGCAGAACATCCTGATGATTCTTTAGCAAAACTTGCACAGGCCAAAGCCCTCTATGAAAATTCATTTGCAGCAGCAGCACAAATGCATGATCCTACAACTCATAAAGTAATCATGGATTGTTATGCTGATTCAGAAGCATTATACAATACAGGCGATCCTGCAGATAAAAAACAAGCAAAACTCATCAATCAATGTTTGGAGAAATCTGTCTATACCATTGGAATGGTAATGATGGAAGTCGCAGTATCAGAAAATGATGCAGACAAATATCTAGATTGGTCCAAAGTCGTACAAAAGAAATTCAAAGTAGCAGACAAAGACCCAGCAACATTAGCATTATTCACAGCAATCAAAAATGACCCATCACAATTAGGTGTCTACTCTGATGTCATCAGAGAAAACATGTTAGATATTTTTGAATTAAAAACAGTTGAAGAACTAGAAGAAGCATTAATCAAATATGCCGAAGATGACACATACTCTGCAAAAAAGTATGCATATGAAGGACTTTATTATTATCAAACTTTACACCCATACGCAATTGAATCAATTGGAAATTCTAAAGCAAATCAACTCTTGACTTACATGGTTGAAGCCAAAGCAGTATCTGATTCTGCAAACGACGGTGTATCTGTATCACAATTAACTTCTGAAATGAAATCAATTAAAAAAGAAGTTGAAAAATTAGTACAAGAACATAACGGAATTGATGGAACTCCTGAAGCACTTGCACTAGCAGGAATCGCTGACAGACTTTACTTAGTTCAAATTGAATATGTCGATGCAATTGACGGTTCTGGTAATATCATTAATGACATGGAATATGCAGAAACTGTAGCATTTGCTGGCGGTGCATTAGAAATTCTTGAAGAAAACGAAGAAGTCTTGGGAGCAATCTCATCAAGTGAGTTTAACGAATTATACACAATCTTAGATGATATTATTACTGATGTAGATAACAAAGCACCAATTGCAACAGTACTCAATGCAGCAGATGATGCAACAGCAATTGTAAAGTCAATGCAATCCGGTACTGGTGAGGCAGGTTCTAACCTTAATGGTTACTTTGATCAAATTAACAGATTATTACTCAGCGCACAAGCAGCATACTCTATCGGCGAGTCTGACTTGGCATTTGAATTAGTCAGCGAAGCATACTTGGATAACTATGAATTCCTAGAAGCCCCAATAGCAGAAGTCAATCCATCTTTAATGAAATCCATTGAAGACAACATGAGAGAAGAACTTAGAAACATGATTAAATCGGGTGCATCTTACACTGAAATTAAAACTCAAATTCTATTCATAATTGCAGACCTTGAAACAGCACACGATGCAGTAACTACTGTTCCAACAGCAAATGCAGCCCCAGTTGTTGCAACTCAAGAATCATCTGAAGAAGGCGGCGGTTGTCTAATTGCAACTGCAGCATATGGTTCAGAGATGGCACCACAAGTTCAACTACTTCGAGAAATTCGTGATAACCAATTAATGAATACAGAATCTGGCTCAGCATTTATGACCACATTCAATGAAGCATACTATTCATTCTCTCCATACATTGCAGACATGGAACGTGAAAATCCAATGTTCAAAGAAGCAGTCAAACTTGGTTTGACTCCAATGCTTTCAACTTTGTCAATCATGGAGAATGCAGAAACTGAATCAGAAGTATTAGGATTAGGACTTTCAGTCATTGCATTGAATCTTGGAATGTACATCGGACTTCCAGCATTTGGAATCGTTAAAGTCATTCAATCAAGAAAGAATTAGAATACATTATTTTAATTTTATTTAAAAATTAATTAGATTTGTTTATAATTTCTATTCAAATTATTTTTAAATTTTTTTTATAAAACATTATTCAAAATCTTTGTTTTATAATTTTAGATTATTTCCTTGTTGTATACAATTGTAATTTATTGATAAAATCTTCTGGGGGTTTTATTATCTTAGATTATTTTCTTGTTGTATGCAATTGTAATTTATTGATAAAATCTTCTGGGGGTTCTAATACATGAAAGATATGTTATTTTTCAATGACTTGGAAAACTTCGTTACTGATTTTATTTACAGCAGTAATGGTTGCTTTCGTACCTCTATCTGCATATGCTGCAGTTGATGATGGTAATTTGAAAAAAATTACCTCTGATGGGCAATACGAAATTGGTATGACTTGGCAACCTGCAGGACCTATAGAACCAGGAATTGATTACCTCTTTAATTTTGAGGTACGTGAAGGAATGACCCAGAAAAGTATTGATGACGCATCATTTAATTTTGATATCGTAAAAGATGGAATAGTTACTGATAGTGCATCTACAAACACTGGAATTATTACAAAAACAATTTCTTTTGAAAATCCTGGAATAGTTAATCTCATGTTAACTGATGTTAATTCATCAACTCAACAAGTTGATTTTACTATGCCTGTAGGAACTGAAACACAGACAAAAGATGGAATATCATTCATTAAAAAGAACTACAATGCAGAACCAAAAATTTTCTTTTGCGGCAGTGCTAAAGATCTAGAAACTTGCCTAAAAAAAGAAGTTAAAGGTGATGCTGCTTGGTTTGGTAAAGTAACTATCATGATTTATGCACCTGGTTGGAATACTGACTCTGATAAGAGAGATTCAATTGGACATACTGCAGAATCTGCACTTACAATTACATCTCGTGGTGATGGAAATCAAAACTTCACTGTAGATTATTGTAGTGATGGTGACTCTAAAGGATTAATTGAAACTGATCCAAATTCTGGTGTGTTTTATGGACGACTAAAACTTAGTGCAATGGACCATGACATGAATAATGATGGTGTAAAAGAAACTAAACTTGGTGGAACTCAATGTAAAAATTCTCCTTTTGATGAATATGCAAAAGTTGAAACTGGTAGAGATGGTGGAGTTACCGTTAACTGGGAATATAATCCAGAAGACAATGCAACTGTAACTAAATCTTTTACTTATGGTTGGAGTACAGCTACACTCAAGTTCCTAGAAGATGAATATCCATTAGATGACCGAAACAAAGTAGAGTTTCAACTCAAAGAGAAAGATTTAGGTGATATGCCTAAAGATAAAGTTGATTTGAACTTTAGAATTTGGTCTGATAGTGATATGGCTGGTATTTTAGTTGATGCAACACAAGATGGTAATTGGAAACATAAGAAACCATACTACTTCTACATACAAGATTACGATGAATCAAATGGTCGTAATTTGCATGCTCAAGAAGGTGATACCCTCTATGTTGAATATGTAGATACTACATTACCTCGAGTTGGACCTAATGGTGAGTTAAACTCTACATCAGATACTCTTGATATCATTGCAACAACCTCTGTAATATCTGGATACCCATATGTCACACTCCGTTGATAATGTCTATCTTAGAATCAGTAACACAAAAAACACAAATAGAGAATCCTCTCTGATTTTTCTACTTTAATCGGTAGATGATCTTTTTTTATTTTTATAAATTAAATTTTATATTATTCGTAAGGAATTAACTTATATTTTTTTGAATCTTATTATCAGTAATGAAAACTGAAAAAGAAATTGAAGAATTTCGAAAAGATATTGAACAAAGATTGATTGATGTTTCTAAATTACCTGATCCAATTGGTGCTATGAAATATTATCAAGGTGCACTACGTACACTTGAATGGATGACTACTGGAAAAGATATTTGAGCATTATTTTTGAATAATTCTGAGTACTATCCCAATTATCAGGAAAATAATCATAAAGTATGATGACATCACTGTCCATTGAGTAATTACACCTAATTCTAAATCATTTAATGCTAAAATTGTGAATAATATTGCAAATATTATTCCAATTACTAACATAATATTTTTGATTATATTTTTTTTATTTAGAATGCCCATGATACTTGTCCAGATTTAAATTATTTATTCCAATGTATTTTCTAATTTACGCCACTACGTCTTTTAATTTCTGGTGTTTTGTCTGCAGTTACGTCATTATTGAAATTCTCTAATTTCAATCTATTTTCTTCGATTTCTTTTTCTGTCCACTCACGAATAAATTCATCTTTAATATTTACAAAATTTTTACATTTTTCACAAAGCCATAACGCATCTCTTTCTTCTGGGAATGCAATGGGAAATCTTCTTCCATTACATTCCTTGCATAATAATGGCATAATTTCATCTATTTACACTTCTATTTGTATTCACATATTTTGTTTATTTTTTTAATTTATTCCAAAACTTAATGAATTGAATAATCATTTGTTTGATGTGGATAAATTTTGGAGCAAATACACTGATTCTGTATTTTCTGGTAAAAGTATGATTCTTCTTGTAATTGGTGGATTGATTGCTGGTGGAATTCTATTTATTTTAAAATAATTTATTGTGATTGCTAACTTGTCATTGTTAATAGAATTGCACCTATTATTATTACACATACTCCTAAAATCAAACCTTTAGAAATCATATTCATTTTATTTGAATAAATTATCTAAATCTATCTTATCCATAATTGTTGATTTAGCCACAAATTTCATGCCTAGTATCTATTTCTTCAATATTGATTAACATGTAATATTTTACACAGGGAAAACATAAAATTCCTAATTCTTAATTTTTCTTTATACTTTGATTGAATATATTGAAAAAAAATACATCCAAAAAAATTCTGTAGAGAAACGAGATTATCAGATTAATCTTGCAAATCAGGCAATGAATGAAAATTGTGTTGTAGTTTTACCTACTGGTCTTGGAAAGACCACTATTGCATTACATGTCATTGCTGATGTCATTGCTGAATACTTGTCTCGGGAATCTGTTGGAATTTTATTTTTAGCTCCCACTCGAGTTTTAGTAAATCAACATTTTGAATTTTTAAAACAAAATTTAACCATTGATGATATAACATTAATTACTGGTGAAGATAATGTTGAAAAACGAACTGAACTTTGGGATAGCCGTATAATTTGTGCTACCCCTGAAGTTGTTAGAAATGATCTAAATAGAAAAATTATAACTTCACAACAATTTAGTTTGGTAATTTTTGATGAAGTGCATCGTACTACTGGGGATTATGCTTATTCTAGTATTGCTGAGTATTTTGAAAATTCAAATACTCGACTTTTAGGAATGACTGCAACACTTCCAAGTGAGCAAGAAAAAGCAACTGAAATTTTAACAAGATTGCAAATTTCAACTGTAGCTGAAAGAAATGAAAATAGTCCTGATGTGAAGCCCTATATCCAAGAGACTAATACTGAATGGATTAATGTTGAACTTCCACCCGAACTACAATCTATTCAAAAATTATTAAAATCGGCATTGGATGAACGCTATGATTTACTTCAAAAAAATGGGTTGCCTTTGAATAATCAGCAATCTCTTTCAGCGTTATTGAGATTGAGACCCTTTGTTTTATCTAAAAGTAGAAAATCTGCAAAACCTTTGTTTTCTGGAATTAGAATTCATTATGCTCTAAATATTCTTGAAGCTCATGGTATAACCCCATTTTTACAATTTTGTAAGCGAGCACAGGCAAAGAAGGGTGTAGGGGTAAAAGATTTGTTTGAAATTGATCCAAATTTTACTAAAGCATTATCCTTAGCAAAAGAAGCAAAATCTAATGGAATTGAACATTCTAAAATCCCTAAATTAAAAGAGATTTTAAATTCTGTTCCTGGCAAAGCTTTGATCTTTACTAGCTATCGTGATTCTGTAGATATGATTCATACTCAACTAAATGATATGGGGATCTCTGCTGGAATTTTAATT
>Ga0208764_10001907_pt1 | contig 13267 bp, 14 predicted proteins | sample ETNtaG_18_FD_185762 | JGI IMG/M metagenome (GOLD analysis project Ga0208764, IMG submission 185762) | Marine microbial and viral communities from oxygen minimum zone, Eastern Pacific Ocean - ETNP201302SV91 (SPAdes) (version 2) | ecosystem: Environmental > Aquatic > Marine > Oceanic ... | reverse complement strand
AGTATCTTTGATCATTATGGGCTAGTTAAGATGGGCGATCTGGCTAAACGTCAAAATGGAGTTATGGTGTCTATGGTTTCAGGAAAAACATTGGCTTATTCTTTATTTAATTTACAAAATAGAGGCAGTCTTTTTGTTGGACATGGTTTGGATATTTATGAGGGGCAAGTCGTGGGTCTTCACTCGAGGAATAATGATCTTGTGGTCAACCCAACAAAAGCAAAACAACTTAATAATATTAGAGCTGCTGGTACCGATGAAAATCTTATCTTGGTTCCACACATAAAACACACACTTGAGCAAGCATTAGAGTTTATTGATGAAGACGAACTAGTAGAAGTTACTCCAAAGTCGATTCGAATTAGAAAGAAAACCGGTTGGAAGCTTTAATAACCTTAGTTATGATGAAATGAATAAAGTAATGGATTAGAAATGATATTAAACAAGCTCATTGAGATTAACTTTGCATCCATTTATTGATAAATTTTTATCTACATCACTAATATTAATAACCGCAAGTCCATAACAAAAACTATCCTTTAGGCTAGAAATAACAACAGAACCTACTTTTTTATCAATATTTTTCACTTCAACTTGGGGAGAAACAAAATCATCAGCTTCAATTTCTAGTTGATACATCCTCTGCTTTATTTTTCCTCTATGTTGGACTCTTGCCACAACCTCCTGACCTGTATAGCAGCCCTTAGTGAAACTAATGCCTTCTAGATGGTCTAGATTTAACATCTGGGGAATGTATTCCAAGGAATTTATCTTATTGATTAGTGGTATCCCATTTTTTATATCCTCTAGGATCCAATTATTCATATCAATGGTGTCATCGCCTTGATATTCATTTGACAATAGAATGAATCTCTCAGGATCATTAGATAAGGATTTTAGAGAATCGCTATCTGAATCCACTATCTTACTTGTATCTTTCTTGAAAACTCCAAAAATATTTATTTCATTCTTGGTGAGAATAACTTTCGACCGGAGAATATATCGGCTTAAACATGTTGTGAGATCATCAAGTAGATCAGAACCTAGAATAAGATAGTAGGCCTCATTCCAGAATTGTATTAAAGCAGTTGCAATGACCCTCCCATGAGGATTACAGAAGGATGTTAGATGTATTTGATCATCATTTAGTTCGTCAGTGCTCTGTGTCATTTGACCTTGCAGAAACTCTTTAGCATCATCCCCGCTAATTTTTAATACTGATAGATGTTCTAATCTTTTCATAAACCTTTCTCATTATTATGCTCGAATTATTAAAAAGTAACTGTTCCGATATCACAGATAAAGTATAATTCATCAATAAAAATCTTACCAAGATATGAGCAAAAATAATGAACCTTTATCTCCCCACTTGACTGTATACAAGTGGCAGGTTACTAACACCTTATCGATAATCCATAGATTTTCAGGGTTCACCCTTTGTTTTGGAGGGGTATTTCTTTCAATATGGTTAATCTCTGTAGGTTTAGGAGATTCTGCTTATACATTATTGGTTAGCTTCTCAAATCACATAATTATAAAGCTCTTCTTTCTAGCCTTAACTTTTGCTTTCTTTTACCACTCATTGAACGGTATTCGGCATTTAATGTGGGATATAGGTAAAGGTTTTGAGATAAATCAATTAAAGATATCTGGGGCTTTAGTTGTAACTGGAGCTATTCTTTTTACCTGCTTGTTTTGGTTAAAAATATTGGGTTTACTATGAGATCATTATTAATCTTTAATCGACACACTTTAAAAACTTCAGTAGGAACGATCAGGAAGATATTTGGGGTAGCTAAATTTGAGCATTCAAGCGAGCATTGGAAGAGTCAGAGGCAGACAGCAATAATTATTTTCTTTTTAACATATTGGCTAATCTATCAAATTATTTTTACACTTCACGGATCAGATTTAATGCTTGTTAAAGAATGGCTCTCTAATCCCATAAATGAATTACTAATTCTCTTAACTGTAATTTTCTCTCTATATCACGGAGAACTTGGGTTGCAAGTTATTATTGAAGACTATATACCAACAACACAAACTCAACGAAATATAATGTTTATGATCAGATTGCTTCGATTGTTATTAATGACATCGGTCATCATTTCATTAATGTATTTGAGACTTTGATCAATCTAATTTTACGAGGGTTAATGCAATAAATTATGACTAAAGGATATGAATTTGTTGAACATCAGCACGATGTGGTAGTAGTGGGAGCTGGCGGTGCTGGGTTAAGAGCGACCCTAGGATTGGTTGAAGCTGGCTTATCTACAGCTTGTGTTACTAAAGTTTTTCCGACTAGAAGCCACACAGTGGCTGCACAAGGTGGCATTAGTGCTGCATTGGGCAATATGGGAGAGGATGATTGGCGTTGGCACATGTATGATACTGTCAAAGGCTCTGATTGGCTTGGCGATCAAGACGCTATAGCGTTCATGTGTAAACAAGCAGCCACTGCTGTTTTAGAATTGGAAAGATACGGTATTCCATTTTCTAGGACGCCTGACGGTAAGATTTATCAAAGGGCCTTTGGAGGGATGACAACTCATTTTGGGGAGGGTACTGCACAGAGGACTTGTGCTGCAGCTGATAGAACCGGTCACGCGATGCTGCATACTCTTTATCAACAGTCGATTAAAAATAAGGCTGAGTTTTTTGTTGAATTTTTTGCCCTTGAACTAATTATGGAGGACAGTCAATGCAGGGGCATTGTAGCCCTTGAAATGGCAACAGGTCATCTACATCTCTTTAAAGCCAAAAAAGTAATACTTGCCACTGGCGGTCATGGAAGAACCTATTTTTCATGCACCGCAGCTCATACCTGCACTGGAGATGGCTCTGGTATGGTTTTGAGAGCTGGATTGCCACTACAAGATATGGAATTTGTTCAATTTCACCCAACAGGTATATATGGGGTTGGTTGCTTAATCACTGAGGGAGTGAGAGGCGAAGGTGGATTTTTGACCAATTCTGAAGGTGAGCGATTCATGGAGAAATACGCACCAAATGCAAAAGATCTAGCCTCTCGTGATGTTGTGAGCAGATCGATTACACTTGAAATCCTAGAGGGCAGAGGCGTTGGACCAAATAAAGATAGAATGGATTTAAATTTGCAACACCTTGACTCGAAAGTAATTGAGGAGAGATTACCTGGAATATCAGAAACAGCTAGAATATTCGCAGATGTTGACGTAACCAAAGAACCTATCCCTGTTATTCCTACTGTTCACTATGATATGGGAGGTATCCCAACAAACAAACATACTGAAGTGGTCACTAAGAATAAGAACGGTGAGATGGAAGTTGTGGAAGGATTGATGGCAGTTGGAGAGGCTGCTTCTGTTTCCGTCCACGGTGCCAATAGACTAGGCTCTAACTCACTTCTCGATTTGGTGGTTTTTGGAAAAGAGGCTGCCGAGCAATGCGCGAGGACAATTAATAAAGATAAAAAAGAACAAACACTACCCCAAGACGAGATCGATAGGATAGTGGGAAAATTTGATTCCGTAAGATTTGCAAAGGGCTCTTTGGGTACAGCAGATATTAGGCTAGAGATGCAGAAGATTATGCAAAACCATGCCTCTGTTTTTAGGACAGAAGAGATTCTCTCAGAGGGGGTAAAGAAACTTTCAGCCTGCCTAGATTCGTTTAAAGATGTTTCTGTAAATGATAGAGGACTGATTTGGAACACTGATCTAATTGAAACATTGGAATTAGAAAATCTATTAGGCCAAGCTATCATTACAATGGAATCTGCCTTGGCCAGGAAAGAGAGTAGGGGCGCTCATGCTAGAGATGATTACCCAGATCGAGATGATGAAAATTGGCTTAAGCATAGCCTAGGCTGGTTAGATTTAACCAATAAAACTCGTATTGACTCTCAACCAGTTCAGCTTGATACTAAGACCGATGAAGTTGAATCGATACCATTAAAAGCTAGGGTATATTAGGAGATCAAGCAAATGGCAGACTTTACCTTACCTGAAAACTCTAAAGTTAATAAAGGTAAAATATTTAAAGCTGATGAAGATGCTAAAAATATCAGAAAATTCCTGGTATACAGATATAATCCTGATGACGATTCTAATCCAAGCATAGACACCTACGAGATTGATTTAGACCAATGCGGACCAATGGTGTTAGATGCTCTAATTAAGATTAAAGCTGATTTTGATCCCTCGCTTTCATTTAGAAGGTCATGCAGGGAAGGAATATGTGGGTCCTGCTCCCATAACATTAACGGTGTAAACACATTGGCTTGTACTCAGCCTATAAAAGACTTAAAAGGGGAGATAAGAGTTTACCCTTTGCCTCATATGAAAGTTGTCAAGGATCTGGTCATTGATCTTACAGATTTTTATAAACAGTACGCTTCCATTGAGCCCTGGTTAAAAACTAGTTCAGAACCACCAGAAGGGGCTGAACGATATCAAACCAAAGATCAGCAAGAAAAAATAGATCGACCTTCTGCCTGCATCCTCTGCGCCTGCTGTTCAACTGCTTGCCCTAGCTACTGGTGGAATGGCGATAAGTATTTAGGACCCGCTGCTTTATTGGCATCTTATAGATGGCTTCAAGACAGCAGGGATGAGGCTAAGGAAGAAAGACTAAAAGAGCTTAATGATTCATCAAAGCTTTATAAATGCCACACCATTATGAATTGTTCACTTGCTTGTCCAAAAGATCTTAATCCAGGCCAAGCTATTGCAGAGATTAAAAAAATGATAGCTACTCAGGATGTGAATGAATCAAACCATAAATGACTTATCCAGAATTAAGTGGAGATGCAGACGGGGAACAAAGGAACTAGATTTTCTTCTCCTAAATTATTTTAATCAAAAGTACATAGCTGCTCCAAAAAGGGATCAGAGAATATTTCTTGATTTGCTAGAATTGCAGGATCCAAAATTAATAGAATATTTTGCTGAACCAAAGGAAATTAAAGACTCAGGAATCCTGCGAATTATTTCAGAGATATTGGGAAGCAATGAAGGCTATTTGATCAAATGAAAAATATAAGAAACTTCTCAATTATTGCTCACATTGATCATGGAAAATCGACTCTTGCTGATCGACTTATACAATTATGCGGTGGACTTGACGAGAGAGAAATGAAAGAACAAGTTCTGGATACCATGGATCTTGAGCAAGAGCGTGGTATTACCATAAAAGCACAAAGTGTTTCTCTAGACTATTCAGCCAGAGACGGTAAAAATTATATTTTAAACCTGATTGACACTCCTGGTCATGTTGATTTTTCGTATGAAGTATCCAGGTCATTAGCAGCTTGCGAGGGAGCTCTGCTAGTTGTTGATGCATCTCAAGGTGTGGAGGCTCAGAGTGTTGCTAATTGTTACAGTGCGATAGAACAAGGTTTAGAGATCATCCCTGTTATTAATAAGATTGATCTGCCTGCAGCAGATCCTGAAAAAGTTATTTCTGACATTGAAGAAATTATAGGCATTGAAGTTGAGGAACCTATTTTGATCAGTGCAAAAACAGGGGAGGGTATAGATGCATTAATGGAAAGAATTGTTTCAGATATCCCAGGACCTATTGATCATAAGAAAAAGAACCTAGAGGCATTAATAATTGATTCATGGTTCGATCAATACGTGGGTGTTGTTTCTCTTCTTCGGATAATAAATGGAAAGATCTCAGTTGGAGATAAGATCAAAGTCATGTCAACTAAAAATGAATTTACAGTTAATAATGTAGGCGTCTATACACCAAAAACAAAAAGTAAGAGATCACTAGAAGCTGGAGAGGTAGGATTCTTGATTGCAGGTGTTAAGGATATCTATGGAGCGCCTGTAGGTGATACGATTACAGAGTTCAAAGATCCTAGTACAGTGCCTCTCCCAGGGTTTAAAACAATTCAGCCAAGAGTATTTGCTGGCCTTTATCCATCAGTGTCAGAGGATCTCGAGGCTTTTAGGGAAGCCTTAGATAAACTTAAATTAAACGATGCCTCCCTTCATTTTGAGCCAGAATCTTCATCAGCCCTAGGCATAGGTTTTAGGTGTGGTTTTCTTGGTATGCTGCACATGGAAATAGTTCAAGAGCGCTTAGAACGTGAATATAATCTTGATCTAGTAACAACTTCACCAACTGTGGTTTATGAAGTGCTTAAAACCAATGGTGAGGTAATTCAAATTGATAACCCTGATGCTCTCCCAGCCATGAATTATGTTAAAGAAATCCGCGAACCTATTGTCGAAGCAACAATTCTTCTACCTCCTGATTTTGTCGGCAACGTTATTCAATTATGTGAATCCAGGCGAGGAGTTCAAAAACGCTTACAATATCTAGGTAGACAAGTGGTTTTAGACTATGAGTTACCTCTGGCTGAAGTGGTGTTGGATTTTTTTGATCAACTCAAATCTATTTCAAAAGGCTACGCATCATTTGACTACTCTTTTCTAAGGTTTAAACCAGATCAATTGGTTCGATTAGATATTTTAGTTAACAGGGAAAAGGTGGACGCATTCTCAGTGATCATCCACAGGGAAAGCGCTGTTCAGAGAGGCAGAAAGATTATCGAAAGACTAACGAAAATTATTCCACGCCAGATGTTTGAAGTGGCTTTACAAGCAGCGATAGGGGCTAAAATAATAGCTAGAGGCAATGTTAAGGCCTTTAGAAAGAATGTTACCGCAAAGCTTTATGGAGGCGATGTTACTCGAAAAATGAAATTGTTAAAAAAACAAAAAGCAGGAAAGAAACGAATGAAACAATTTGGTTCAGTCGAAATTCCTCAAGAAGCCTTCCTATCTATTATGCGAAAAGACGGTTCAAGAAATTCATAATTAATTCATAATAGTGCGGTATTTATAGAATCAATGACCTTATAATATGACTTATGATATTTGATTTTCAGACAATTTTATTTTTTATCATCCTATTTTTATCTCTAATTTGGGTTGTTGGCCGATTTTTTTTGAAAAAGAAATCGAGTCTTATAGAATTATCAGAAGCTCTAATTCCAATCCTCTTGATTATCTTTTTACTGAGATCTTTTATTTTTGAACCTTTTAGGATTCCCTCAGGGTCAATGATGCCAACCTTAGAGAAAGGAGATTTTATCATTGTCAGAAAATATGCTTATGATCTCAGGTTACCTGTAACCGGGAAATCAATGAAGACCACTAATGAACCTCAGAGAGGTGATGTTGTTGTATTTCTTTTTCCCTGCGACCCTTCTATCAAGTACATTAAGCGATTGATTGGTTTACCAGGTGATGAAATTGCCTACAACAACAAAGAACTTACAATCAATGGCACTAAAGTGAAAAGTAAATATCAATCAGTTTTTAAGGACCGCAAACAATACGGGTCTCATGTCTATGAAGAAACTTTTGATGAAGAGAATCATTCTTTGCTTTTAACCCCATCGAGACGAGGCAGAGAGGGATCCTTTAGTGTTCCAGAAGACCACTATTTCTTTATGGGGGATAATCGGGACAACAGTAAGGACAGTAGATATGAGTGTCCTGGATTTGTTTCAAGAGATCTCTTTGTGGGGAGGGCCACTAGAATATGGTTTAACTGGGATTTCAGCTCTTTTCCCGAATGGGGAAGAATTGGGGATAAGATCGAATAACTTAATATTTTGAGTAATCAACCAAAATCTAATTGGTGTCTAAATAGCTTCAACTATGACTTTAGAAACGCCACACTTTTGGAGTTAGCATTAACACATAGGAGCTATTCTGCAAAGAATAATGAACGTCTGGAATTTTTAGGCGATGCTGTATTAGACCTGGTTTTGAGTGATGTATTATTTCAGCTATACCCTTCGGTCGATGAAGGAAACTTAAGTCTGATGCGTGCATCAATAGTTAATGAAAGGTCATTGTCAGCTGTAGCAAGACAGCTAGATATTAATGAGCAGATTATTTTAGGGGAAGGAGAAAGCCTTTCAGGTGGGCAGCAAAGAGATTCAATTTTAGCAAATACCCTGGAGGCGATTGTGGGAGCAATTTATCTGGATAGCAACTTTGAAAAAATAGCAGCTGTTATTAAAACTATTTTTAATGACTCAATAAATTCTATTGATCCATCATCAAGTTATAAAGATGACAAAAGCACACTCCAAGAATTACTTCAACAACAACAAAAGAGTCTCCCAGAATATCGTTTAATAAAAACAACTGGAGAAAAACACGACCAGCAATTTTTTATTGATTGTGTGATAAAAGGTGAGGGTATTACTACTTCAGGTGATGGAAAAACAATTAAAATTGCCGAACAAGAAGCAGCACGGGAAGCCTTAAAAAGGCTTACAGATGACAGAGGAGAATAAGAAAACTGGTTACGTGGCCGTATTAGGCAGACCAAATGTTGGGAAGTCAACACTCGTCAATTCTCTTGTTGGTGAAAAAGTCTCTATTGTAACTTCTAAGCCACAAACCACACAGATCAATGTTTTAGGGATAGTTCACAATAAAGAATCACAAATTATCTTCGTCGACACGCCCGGTCTTGTCTCAGAAAAGCAAATGAAATTTAATTCCAAAGCTCTTAATAGAGAGGCAGTTAATGCCTTATCTCAGGCAGATTTGATATTAATGATGGTTGAAGCAAATGTGTGGAAGAAAACTGACGACTATATATTTAAACACCTTAAAGAAATGAGCATGCAGGGTATATTAGTTGTTAATAAGGTAGATCGATACAAAGATAAGAATAAGATCCTTGATTTTCTAAAGGATCGATCTGAGAATGATGTTTTTATAGATACCGTTCCTATCTCAGCACTGTATGAAAAAAATTTAATTAGATTAATTGAAGTTATAGAAAGACATCTGCCAATTAAACCTCCAGAATTTGATAAGGACACTGTTACTGACAAGGATACGTTTTTTCGAATAACCGAGATTTTAAGAGAACGATTAATGCACCACCTCAGGGATGAGTTACCTTATAACCTGGATTGTTTGATAGATAATTTTGAGGATAAAGAAAATATTGTGAGGATAGATTTGCTGATTAAGATAAAGAAAGACGCTCATAAAAAAATTATTATTGGTAAGGGTGGTAGTTTACTCAAGCAGGTTGGCACCGAAGCAAGAAAAGAAATAGAGACTTTGGTTGGCAAGAAAGTCTTTCTTACAACTCAAGTTCGATCAATTAAAAGAGGGAAAAATAGGGGTTTATGAAGTCCCACCAATTAATTGAAGGTGAGCCAGCCTATTTAATCCATCAACGGCCTTACTCTGAGACCAGCCAGATTATTAATTTATTTTCTCGCCATTATGGAAGGATTGATGTTATTGCAAAAGGTTCAAAAAGACCTAAATCTAAATTCAAGTCCTTTTTACAACCTTTTTCACCAATATTGGTTTCTTGGTCAGGCCGATCACAACTAAAAACGTTAAGAAGTGTGGATATTAGTTCAAAAAAACAATCCAATGTTTCAGGAAAGCATTTAATGTCTGCTTTTTATTTAAACGAGCTTATTCTTAATTTTTTAAAGACTGCTGACCCTTACCCAGATTTATTTGATGCTTATTCTTTGGCTATCGAGAATTTATCAAGTGCAGATTCGAGTGAAATTATTCTCAGAGAGTTTGAAATAAAGCTTCTTACAGAAATTGGTTATGCAATCAATTTTCATACCGAAGCTATGTCTTCAAAGAAGATTGAACTAAAGCTGTTATACAGATTTATAGCAGAGGAAGGTTTTGTTAGTTCTGTCACTTCTTCTAACCGTGATACCCTTATTGAAGGGTCCATCATACATGCTATTGATCAAGGAGATTTCTCTGATCCTAAAACTTTGAGGACTGCTAAGAAAATTGCTAGAGAGTCTATTAAATATCATTTGTCTGGAAAGGAGCTAAACACCAAAAAGGTGGTTAAATCTCTTAAAAAAATGATTTAAATAATTAAAGTTTTCTAATAATTACTGTCCCGAATCTGATTTGCTCATATTCTTGGCACTCGACTCTTCTTAGAACTTCTAAAACCAAATCAATCATTCTTTGGCTATTTCCACAAACAATTTCAAGAGGAATATCGTCTTGGTTTAAAAAGAGGAAATTATCGACCATCCTGTCCACTTCCTCGTGTTTTATTCCATGCAGATCTAATTTTTTTAATTTCAAAGGATAATGTCCTCCAAACAGATTGGAATTAATGATATGTTAAATCCATAAAGGTATAAAACCAATGAGTAAAAATAAGAAAAGTAAATCCCCTGTTACTGGGCAGGAATATCAGGCAAGTTCTGAACCAAGATACACGGGCATCCCTACCTTCATGAGAAGTCCGTTAGCATCAACTTTGGATGATCTTGAGATAGCTTTGGTTGGAGTGCCATATGATGGAGGTGTGACAAATCGTGCAGGAGCAAGACATGGCCCTAGAGAAATAAGGAATCAATCCAGTCTAATGAGAGGTTATCACCACGTGACAAGGGTAAATCCCTTTGAACAGGCAAAGATCGCAGATGTCGGCGATGTTATTTTATCCGAGCAATATAGTCATGAGGCTGTGGTGAAAGATATTTCTAATTTTTTTTGTAAGATCAAAAAAGCAGGAGTCATACCTCTTAGTGCCGGAGGTGATCATTCAATTACATACCCAATTTTTAAAGGCATTGCTAAAGATGGACCTATTGGGATGATACATATCGATGCTCATACTGATACTTGGGGTGAAATCTGGGGATCGAAGTTTCATCATGGGTCACCATTTAGATTAGCGGTTCAGGATGGACTTCTAGATCCTAAAAGAACGATACAAATAGGGATAAGAGGAGCGCAAAATTTTCTCGACGGAATAGATTTCTCTTTATCATCAGGTATGCGTGTTGTATTTATTGAAGAATTTTATGAGATGGGATTAGAGAACATTATAAAAGAGGCAAGAGATATTGTTGGTGATGGGCCTGTTTACCTATCTTTTGATGTTGATGGTTTAGACCCTGTTTACGCTCCAGGCACAGGAACTCCAGAAGTAGGAGGAATTACAACACTTGAAGCTCAGCAATTCTTAAGAGGTCTTTTGGGGCTTAACTTTGTAGGAGGTGATGTGGTTGAGGTTGCTCCTCCTTTTGATCAGACAGGCAACACAGCTCTTGTTGGTGCCACAATGATGTATGAGATTCTATGTCTATTTTCAAATCAATTTTCAAAAGAATAGGTTCTCATGATAGGTCGTCTATAAGTACGATCAATTCTTTAAGTAATAATTTAAGAAAAGAAGAACCAGTCTTTATTGATACTTCTGATACAGCGTTAAATTTCAGCGAGGGTGAAGCTTATAATTTTCATAAAAGTCTACCAGGCTATAATCCTACTGATCTAATTAATCTAAAATCCCTTTCAAAGAAAATAGGTATAAGTGACTGTTTCGTTAAGGATGAAAGCAAAAGGCTAGGTTTAAATGCTTTCAAAGTTTTAGGTGCAAGTTTTGCTATGGCTAAAACTATTCAAAGCGTTCTTATCCATAATGATTATGGAGCTATGTTTTTAACTAATCCTAATGCTCTAAACTTTGATTTAATCAAGGAGATGCATAAAGAAATCAAAGACCTTACTTTTGTAACCGCAACTGATGGTAATCATGGAAGAGCTGTAGCATGGTGTGCTGAAAAATTTGGATGTAAGGCAGTCATTTATATGCCAAAAGGCTCATCTAGATTTCGTCTTGAATCTATATTGTCTCATGGTGCAAGAGCTGAAATAACAGAGCTCAATTATGACGAGACAGTGAGGTATGCCGCACAGAAAGCTGAAAAAAATGATTGGAAATTATTGCAGGATACATCATGGAGTAGCTATGAGTTGGTAGCTAAGAATATCATGATTGGTTATCAAACTATTTTATCTGAGTTCGTTGAACAAGGAGAGGAAATTCCTACGCATGTTATCGCTCAAGCTGGGGTTGGGTCATATGCGGCTTCAATTTTTGATGGTTTTTCTAGACTTGATGAGCCTTCAAGACCAAAACTGATCCTCTTAGAGCCTAGTGGAGCCGCATGTTTTTTTAATTCAGCAAGAATTGGTGATGGAAAACCTCATTTAACTAGGAAGCTAGATACTATTATGGCAGGTCTTTCTTGCGGGATGCCTAGCAAAATTGCCTGGGAAACTATAATTTCAGTTACTGACAAATTTATTACTTGTGATGACAGCATAACTGAGAAAGGCATGAGACTGCTAGCTAATCCAACTGGTGGTGACACCAGGATTATTTCAGGTGAGAGTGGCGCTCTTCCTTTAGGTTTCCTTCATGAAGTATGTACAAATAAAGCATTTAAAGAAATAAAAGAGGATTTAGAGTTCAACTCATCTTCAAAAGTTTTCTTTATCTCTACTGAAGGAGATACTGATCCAGAACTCTATAATAAGATTATTTCAAGGACCAAATAATCAGAATAATTCCATAATCATACATCGAGCAGAGCCACCACCATAGGTTTCTATTGTTCTAAGATCTGAATAGATAATCTGATTAAAATGATCATTTAAAACCTTCAGTTGTGAGCTCTCGTAACCTTCATAAGCTCTAGTAGACATGATTAAGTTAGCGGAATTATTAAGGTCTTTTACTTCAATGCAGTTTCCACAGAAATTAATTAATTGATCGCTAGAAATTTCTAATATTTCGTGGGTCTTTGATAACTGGTTAATCACGTTATTAGCCCCTGTTTTAATTGCCTCTGTGCAGATTACAGCTAATTCAGTTCCAATATACATCATTACATCACTATGATAGATAGGTTCTCCTGTATGACTCTGGGTTTCAAAAGCAAATAATTGATAGTCATGTTCACTTACCCATTTCCTAGCAAGCTCCTCATCAGATCTTGGTGATATTCCCATATACGCCACTCGATTCACCCTATCGAGAACTAAGCTGCTTGTACCCTCTAAAAACTGAGATTTATTTTCATACTCACTGTAATCCAAAGTTGTTTCATAAGTACGATTGAGATCTTGGATGTGATTTTTTGATTTTTCCAGTCTTCTGTTTTTACCTAGCATGCTAAATATATGCATAGATTGATCATCAAATGTAACAGCCCAGTTTGGAAAAATATTATCAGGGCAGCCTTTTTGCCCTAAAAAAGTGGTCACTCTAATATCATGATCTAATAAATGTTTCTCAAACTGATCAAATTCAACCAAAGCCTCATTCAGGATCTCTGATCGTGGTTTGTTATTATTAGTGTTTTGATAATGGTTGGTCTCTATGGTCTGTTCGTTAGAATAAAATTCTGCAGGTTTGATCAGTAAACCATGATTCGTTG
>Ga0208764_10001905_pt1 | contig 13275 bp, 11 predicted proteins | sample ETNtaG_18_FD_185762 | JGI IMG/M metagenome (GOLD analysis project Ga0208764, IMG submission 185762) | Marine microbial and viral communities from oxygen minimum zone, Eastern Pacific Ocean - ETNP201302SV91 (SPAdes) (version 2) | ecosystem: Environmental > Aquatic > Marine > Oceanic ... | reverse complement strand
TTGTTGGTGTGGTAGTGGTTGTTGGTGTGGTAGTGGTTGTTGGTGTGGTAGTGGTTGTTGGTGTGGTAGTGGTTGTTGGTGTGGTAGTGGTTGTTGGTGTGGTAGTGGTTGTTGGTGTGGTAGTGGTTGTTGGTGTGGTAGTGGTAGTTGGTCCAACAATCACACCTCCTGAGATGGTGATTGTTGCGACATTGGAAGCTAAAGCTGTTCCATCGTTATAGACAGCGAGGATTCTAAAAGAGTGAACTCCGTCGTCTAAACCTATTGCTAGATGATCAAGTGTGACACCAGAGAAAGTATTCACGTTATTGAACGACCCAGAGTTCGGATCACGGTGAGCGAGTGAAAAGGAAGCAACATCACCTGGATCAGAAGCAGCCCAGTTGAGAACACCAGTGTCACCAGTCGGAGCTGCTGAAAGGCTTACCGTTCCTACAGGAGGAGATGTTGTGGTAGGTGTTCCAGGAAGAGAAGTCGTAGTTGTGGTGGCCGTTACTGCTACATCATCGTCAGTTGTAGTTACTGTCACAGCTTGGTCAGCTACTGGGTCAAAGTTGTCGGCAGAGCTTGCATCAACGACCGCAAAAGTAATTGTTGATGTTTGATCGCCGTCTACTGAACTTTCGTCCGCTCCCGTGAGGATCACTGTTTGAGGTGTATTCCAGTTCGAACTAGTGAACGTGACTTGACCTGCGCCTGCTGTTACTTCTCCGGTATCAGACGAAGTAACCGATATAACCACATTTGATATTGGCTGAGAGTCCAGTTGCAAAGTAATAGAAGCTGTCGTTCCAGCTTCGGAAACCGTTGCAGTGGTACCTGAAATAGTAAAGCCGGGTCCGTCGTCATCAACGGTGGAGACTGCCACTGTCTGAGCGGCAAGAGCGTCATAAGAGTTGTCAGCAGTTGAACCTGCATTTACTGCGACCGTAACCGTGGAGTTCTGATCTCCGTCGTCGAGACTGTCGTCAGCACCTGTGATTGTCACCGTCTGAGCAGTGTTCCAATTCGCACTTGTAAAGGTCAGTTGAGCTGCTGAAACCGTTGCCTCTCCAGTATCAGAAGATGTGATGTCGAAGACTACATCACCTGAAGGTTGGGAATCTAGAACAACCGTGAAATCGGCTGTAGTGCCGGCTTCGGAAACCGTTGCAGTTGCAGGAGTGCGTGTAAACCCTGCAGTGTCACAGTTGGCTTGTGTCAGGTTAAGCGCATAGCTGGGGAGTGTGCGCGTTGTAGAGTCCTTGGCAGCGAACGCCATGTATACGCTCCAACCTGTAGGTACGACACCAGTTGGTGAAGGTCCTGCACCGTCGTAGTCTACGTTGCTGTCAACCCATGTTTCAGGGGTGGCGTTCTTTTTCCATTTGAAGTTTCCGTCTGAGAAAAGTTTGAAAGTTATTGGGTCAGCTGCATTTGCTACATCGAGACTGAATTGGTTGCCAACCCAACCGACGATTCCAAAAGCCGGCCAGTATTCGGAAGGTTGGGAGGTATTGCCATCATGGTCGATGTGGCTGGCGACCCACAGAAGGTTGTGAGTCGGCATTGTTGAAGTTCCGTTATGGAAGTTGTTCTTGATGTACGCACCGACTCCTAGACCTGATGCTGCAAGTGCCGAATCTTGTATTACGTATTGTCTTGTTGCGACGCCAGGAGTGTCGTGATCGAAAGTCCATTCCCCGCCAGCGCAAAGAGGTACAGTTTTGACTACCTCGGCTGGGAGGCCTTGAAGTTCGTCATCATCAACGCTTCCGTCGACAATTTGGAAGCCATTCGGAGGATTCTGAGTACTGTTACCATCTGCAAGCTCGCCAGTTGATGAGCTGTACTTAGCAACGAAGCCATCTGAGTTTCCGGCTGAGGTGATAATAGTTTCATCGGCTGACGGGTCGAAGTCCATCCACTCGGCAAAAGAACCTGACGTGTACACGTGTGATCCTTGAACTGCAATACCCATGGGCCACGCATTTCCCGAGGACCTGAAGCCCTTCCCCCACACGGCGTCACCGTTAGCATCATGTTTCGTAAGGAACCCCTGAAATTTGGCGCCTCCAGAGGTGGTATCGGTCACTATGTTTGTTCCTGTACCGGAGTCCAAGTCGGCTGTTCCTCGATAATTGCCGGAGGTATACACGTTGCCGGAACCGTCTACAGCAACAGCGTAGCCGGATGGGTAGCCTTGTGTGTTAGGACCGCCCCATGTGCGTACCCACTGGGTGAGTCCAGAAGAATCTAGTTTGATGGTGTATGGGTCCCAGGTGCTGGAGCCGAGTGCGAGGGTACCAGGGCCAGTGTCCCAGTCGCCGCCCGTTCCCGACTGGAGGCCGGTGGCGTACACGTAGCCGCCTGCAGCGGCCAGATCGTGAGCCTTGTCGGAGCCGCTAGAACCGAAGCTCTTCACCCACTGAAACTGCCCCGACGTGTTGAATTTTGAGATCCACGAGTCGTTACCGCCGTTGCCGCCGGAAGTGCCGCTAATCAGCGCCGTGCCGGACCCCGGGTCGTAGTCCGTAGCGTTGTTGCCTAGGTATCCGCCGATGTAAATGTCGTTAGTGCTCCGGTCGATCGCTATGTTGCCAACTTCGTCTTCGCCAGTACCACCCCACGTATGGGTCCACTTCACCGTGCCGGCCGAACCACCAAATTTTGTAAGGAAAGCATCATAATTACCTGCCGACGTCCTATATTCCGTATTTACATTATGCCAGTCGACATCGGCTGTGTCTTCAAAGACTCCACCTACGTAGATGGCGCCGTTTGCGTCGAAGTCGATACCTCTTGCCTCATCGAGCCCTGGACCGCCGAAAACCCTCCCGAAAGCAACGCCGTTCGGAGGTGTCGTGTCGGTAGTCGACGTCGATGTGCTAATCAACGCCACGTAAGCGTCATAATTGCCGTTAGACGTGTGGTTCGGATCCGTAGGGAAGTTCATGGTTCCTTTAAACTTTCCAGCAACAGCTATATAGTTGCCGGCGGCGTTCAAAGAACAGTCGAGAATCTGGTCGTCTTCGGTAGCGTCCAGTAGTAAGTACCACAGCAAGTTGCCGGCCGGACTGTACTTCGAGACCACAGACGAGGCGCCACCTGTCACCGTCAACGTGTTCGTCACCGCAGGGTTAGGATCGACGTCTCCTGCACCCCGATAGTTACCACACGCATAAATGTTGCCTGCAGAGTCAACCACTACCTCCTTAACCGCACCAGAGTAGGTACTTACAGCATGAATAGACACAGCACCACTGTCAGATGTCCAAGCGGAGGAGGGTGATGGTGTAAGTAGGATGAATAGGGAAGCGGCAATCAGTGATGTTGCTAATGTGATGATGGGAATAGGGTGTTTGAAGCAAGTACTTTGAGATCTCTCTACAAGTGTTTCTTCTGCAGTAATCAAATCCATCCATAAAGGTTAAAGCATTAAATAAAGCTTGGTGCTACCAGTCAATTCAAATTAAATGAATATTCTCAGAGGTTTATTCCGATTTCTTTAGCTTCATTACTGCAATCAATTAGATTTGCCTCAGATGAGAAACAGTCTTCTTCACATTTGAGGGAGTTGAAGGCCAAGTCACACAATTTCACTATCGTTTCAAATATTTCACCTTCATCAGGAGGGTGAAAAGCAGGTTTTGAAGTGGTGGCAAGTGTAGTTACCTCTTGGACGGTTGTTGTAGACAGGGTTGTGGATGTAAGAGGCTTTATTTCATCTGAGTTCGACGCACAAGAAATCAAAAAGACAGAGACTGCAAATATGCCAAATGATTGTTTCATACTGTTTAACCAACTTACTCTCAAAGTTCGGTTCTACTGAGTTAACACGACCTGCTACCAGCAAAAATTAGAGCAGCCAAGTCAGCGATAGTTATGAAAGACTCGTCAGCAAGGTCTGTGTGCATAAAAGAGTTCTTGTTGTTTGAATGTCCAACCCCCACAGCGTGAACGAATTCGTGTAGAACTGCAGTTTCGACATTGCCGCCACGACCAATTAAACCCAGCTTGTATTCGTCAAAGAGTTTTTCAGAAAGAATCACCCGAGCTCTTGTGATCGTTGGAGTTCCGTCAGTTTCTACTGTGTTCCAAACTTCCGCACGACCCAGTTCGTAATATTCCAGATGAGGAGACTCTCTAGGCACCCAAATTGTGTGAATTGAATTTTTTTTAGGATAGGGAATTTCTGCGGTGTTAATAAGAGATGGACCGTACACGGGATGGTTTCCGGTGGTTTGCAACGAGTGTGTCAATCTTAAACCCGTATAGGTTTTTATAACCTCGGTAACACCCTCAATCACATTGTACATTTCCTCTACTTGTTCCAGAAAAAAATCGATTCCCGTTAAAACTTCTATCTCTTGACAATTTGCCCATAGGGCAACACCGTTTTCAGTAGAGATCAATGGGGTTACACCTGCATCGTTAAGCCCGACGTAAGGATTGATACTTATCATCGGGTGAACCATGGTCGTCTGCTCAGGTTGGTAAAAGAAGTCGTCTATCTTGGGGGAGCGTTCAACTAGCCATTTTTCATCACGTAGGTTTCTAGTCCACGTGTCCTTATCTTCACGGCTTAGAGTCGGATCTGAGTCATAGTCTGATATCTCGATTTTTTGATAGTTGCTACTTTCGAAAAATTCTTCGTAAATTGCTATTACTACAAGGCCTGTTAAGAGAAGTGGGATAAGCCAAAGTAGTTTGCGTATTTTCATAACACAACCGCTAAACAGCTATTCCAATTTGTTTGTCTTTCGCAGAAAGCTTTGTGATTTTTATCTGGGTTGAAAACCAGTCATTCTTGTATTTGATGTGATTAAGCGTAACTGCGTTAGCACGATCTACTGCCAGCGAAAACTAGTGAAGCTATATCAGCGACAGTGGCAAGAGTATTATTCGTGAGTTCTGTATACATAAAAGAGTTTTCATGACTTGAATGTCCAACACCCATTGCGTGTGTCATTTCGTGCATTACGGCAGTTTCTATGTTGTCTCCGCGACCGATGATCCCTGAGTTGTATTCTTTGAATATTTTTTCAGAAAGTAGGATTCGAGCTCTTGTTATTGTCGGAGTTCCGTCATTTTCAACTGTGTGCCAAACTTTGGTAGTCCCGAGTTGTTGAGATGAAAGAGATTCTGAATTCTTTGGGACCCAAATTATGAGAATCGATCCTGCTTCTGGTGTTGGGAGGTTTGAGCTGTCGACTTGAGTTGACGTGTAACCGTTCTCATGTGACAGTGTCAATCCGGTGTAAGCACTTACTACTTCTGCAACTCCATCTATGACATTGAACATTTCATCTTTTTCTACAAGTGAAGAATCGATAAGAGTTGAGATGTTTATGGTTCTGCAGTTGCCCCATAAGGCGACTCCGTTTTCAGTGTTAACCATTGGTGTCACACCTGAATTGTGAAGAGCAGTGTGTGGATTGTGAGCAGCTGAGTTTTGATCATCGAGAGTAAGAATTTGTTTAATCTCAGGGGAGAGGTAAGTCTGCCAGTTTCTGTCACGGAGGTTCTCGGACCAGTTGTTTTCATGGATGTGTTTTTCGTTCTGTGTTATTGGGTTTTGGAGTGTGCTTGCGTTACTTTCTGCTATGAAACCTAAAACCAGGAAAGCAGAGAGTAGTAATGCTAAGACCGTCATTAGTTTACGTAAACTCATAACCGAAACTATATACCGCTAATTAGTTTCATGCAACATATTTCGGAAATAAATTGCGTAAATTCTTTTTTTTATGTTAAAGTCATACAAACAAAGGGAAAAAAGAAACATGGCCAGACCAAGAGATGAAGAATTAGACCAAAAAATCATACAAGCCGCCACCGACGAGTTCCATCAAAACGGATACGGACCCATGACTCTGGCTTCTGTAGCAAAAAGAGCAGATGTAAGACCAGGAGCCGTCTACACAAGATTTCGTGACAAAAAAGACATGCTCATCTCAATTCTCGAACACGTGAGTAAAGTCTCAGAATCTCAAACCAAAATAAGAGTCACAGACAACCCATATGACGATCTAGTTTTCGCAGTCAGAGAGGTACACAATTCAGTATCTTCCCTTCACGCTTTCACCATTCCGGCACTTGCGATCATGGATACAGACGAAGCTAATGAAGTTCGTGATCTAATTCGTGAGGAGATGGAGCGCAACAGGCATATGCAGTTAATCAGACCTGCACTTGAAAGGCTGAGGGAAGCAGGGATGCTTTCTGAAACCTTAGACATTAACTACGCATCAGCGATGCTAGTCGGAGCCTATTTTACGTTCCGCCTTGCAATAGACCCTTCCAAGTGGCCATCGGACATGCCAGAAAAACTAGTGGAAAGTCTAGGTATCGATAAGCCCTAGGTTCTCAACGTTTCGCTACAAGAAAAACTTCTACGAAAGAACCATTCTCAATGGTCAAATTAGCTAATAGACGTATCCTCATCGACGTTTAAAATCTTTCAACTGAAGAGCTCATCTATATAGTTATCAGCGCGAAAACGAACAAGTATCAGCGCGAAAACGAACAAGCGAATCTTTTTACGGGACTTAAGTCACGATTTTTCATTTACCGATTCAAAGGGACTTTGGTCCTCGGTTATTAGTTCTCAGTACAAGGCACGATGTGATTAGCAAAGAAAAAATCAGATTGGAGCTCTTATGGAAATTGAAAACGTTCCCTTAGGTACAAGTCCCAGCAAAGGTACTGGTAAAGCATCAAACACCTGTGAATTCATTGGGAGAGTTGTAATTGTTGCTCTGTCTTTTGCCCTTTTGGTGGTTAGTTGTGCGAAAGACAACGACCCTGCAGATTCCTCAACCTCTATAGGCGTCTCCGGAGATATCCATCCCGTTCCAAAAGCCACTCCAGTTTTTGACGACGGTACTTTTGTAGCCGAGATTTCACTAACCGAGTTCGCCATTACCGGCACTCTAACCGTACCGGCAGGACCAGTCGTCCTGTCTGTAACCAACTTCGGATCAGCCGACCACAATCTCCAATTCGACGATGGGCCGATCACCCCATCATTAGGCACTAACCACTCGAGTATTCTGGATCTTGGGACGCTGGCTCCAGGTACGTATCCCTTAACATGTGAACTCTCCGGACACAAAGAGGCCGGAATGACTGCAACCCTCACCGTACTAGATGCCGATGATCCAAAGCTGACCACCGTGGTCTCTTCCCATGGAGACGGTACCCACGCAGACAACGTCGACTGGAGTGAGATGGATCGCATCATGCTGGAGTCAATCCAAGCTTTCCCGGTAGCAACAACCGGTATCGGCAATCAGACCCTTGAGCCCATCATTGCCGGCGATGGAACCAAGGAGTTTCATCTGACTGCTGCCATTACGCCGTGGGAAGTTGAACCCGGAAAGGTCGTCGACGCCTGGACCTACAACGGAACAGTTCCCGGTCCAGCCATCCAAGTCGACGTCGGCGACCGCGTTCGGGTAGTAGTCGATAACCAACTCCCACTAGGAACTGATATTCACTGGCACGGGATTTCCACACCCAACGACATGGACGGAGTGGCACCCCTCACTCAAGACCTGATCCAGCCAGGTGCCTCATTCACATATGAGTTCACTGCCGAAGAACCCCGTATCGGTATGTACCATGCCCATCACATGGCCCACACGGCAGTTCCAAATGGGATGTTAGGTGTTTTTACCATTGGTGAACCTCAAATTCCCCGCGGAAAAACGATAGGAGGTAAACTTATTCCCGCCGACCTCGAGATCTCGCAGATCATCCCGATGGTTCTCAACGACGCTGGAGTCATCGGTTACTCGCTAAACGGTAAGTCTTTCCCAGCGACTCAACCTTACGTCGTCACCGAAGGTGACTGGATTGTCGTCGACTACTACAACGAGGGATTACAGATACACCCTATGCACATGCACCAGTTCCCCCAATTGGTGTTCGCCAAGGACGGATTTCCCCTCGACCACCCTTACTTTGCAGACACCATAAATGTGGCGCCCGGTGAACGTTACTCGGTACTTGTTCGCCCCGACGAACCTGGTGCGTGGGTGTGGCACTGTCACATCCTCAACCACGTTGAACGCAACAACGGAATGTTCGGCATGGTCACCGCTGTCATCGTGGAAGCCGCCTGAACTAACCACTCAACTGTCTGCAATGACAACCTGTCAGTCATCCGTGCATACAATTGACTAGCAACCGAATTGTTAACGAATATTTATGACTAGCGACCCAGAATTACTTCCACCAAGTGTTACCGCTGGTGACCTTTGGAACAGCACCCCTGATGCAGTGATTATTGTGGATAATAAGGGCAAAATAATTGCAGCTAATGAAAGAGTTTATGAATTATTCGAATTGGAACCAGACTCATTGCTTGGTTGCCCTGTAGAAGATCTCGTACCTGCTGAGAGTCGACAACGTCATCGGGTTCACCGAAAATCATACGAAAAATCTCCTAATTCGCGACCTATGGGATCTGGGGAACGTTTAGTAGGTCTTTCAGGAACTGGTCGTGTTTTTCCAATCCATGTGAGCCTTGCACCTATATCTGATACAGAGTTCACAGTCGCTGCTATCAGAGACATGAGTGACTGGCTTGGAGCAGAACGCGAATTGGAAGAAGCGCGGTATCGAATGAATCAGGCTGAAGACCATGAACGAATTGCTCGTGAACTACACGACACAGTTATCCAAGAATTGTTCGCCATCGGCCTTGGACTTCAATCATTTCAACCTCTTAATGAAGATTTAAATTCGACACGTTTAACGGAAATTATCCAACATCTTGATGACACAACCCAGACAATTCGTTCTGTTATTTACGATCTTAGTTCACCCGTGCATAGTGAAGAAGGGTTACGTAGTCGAACTATGACTTTAATCGATCTTCTTTCAAGAACATTAGGTATCAAACCACGCTGTCATTTTGTTGGCCCCCTCGACACAGCTGTTGCAGATGATTTAGTTGAGGAATCTCTTGCAGTGATCCGGGAGGCGATTACGAATGTGGCAAGACACGCTGAAGCTTCCGAAGTCAGCCTGAGTATAAAAGTTGATCAGGAACTAACCATTGAAGTTGTTGACAATGGTAGAGGACTTCCAAAAAAATCAACGCGACAAAGCGGTCTTGTGAATCTCGCTGACAGAGCGGCGAATCGGAACGGTACTTTTACTGCCGTTAGCGCACCAAGTGGCGGAACCGTCGTTACTTGGGTGGTGCCTCTTTTAATAGTTGATTGAAGTTACTGTCCGTGTCTTTCCTCTAACCGTGCCGCAAATGCGGCTGCTTCGGTACGTCGCTGCATTCCTAATTTTCTTAAGATGCTGGTTACATAGTTTTTGACTGTTTTTTCAGCTAAAAACATGGCTTCTGCGATCTCACGGTTTGAAAGCCCATCACCGATCAATTCAAAAACTCTTCGTTCCTGTTGGGGTAATTCGCCAACAGCCGCTTCACCAGATTCCCGTAGACGTCGCAAAGCTAGACGTGTTGTGGCTCTATCGAGGAGCTGTCTCCCTTCTCCCACTAGACGTATAGCTTGGAGAATTTCGTTGCTTTTGATTTTTTTCAGTACATATCCAGCAGCTCCAGCCAAACTGGCTTCGACTAGAGCTTGGTCATCCTCAAAAGAAGTAAGTATTAAACATGAAATCTCAGGGTACGCGGAGCGAATATCACGACAAACCTCTACTCCTGAACCATCACCCAGACGCACGTCTAAAACTGCAACATTTGGTTGACACGCAGAGACCACTTCAAGTGCTTCCTCTGCAGTGCCAGCTTCGCCGACCACTTCGAGGTCAGGTTCTGAATTGATCAGATCTTTAAGTCCTCGTCGTACAACTTCATGATCGTCAAGAAGGAACACTTTCATACGTTCACCTTACTTATTACAAGGAAATTACCAAGAACAGCTATGGACTTACCCATTTGTATGTTTTGTCATTTCTTTTTTATTGTGGTGTTCGTAAATACCGGTTCCTGCAACAGCACCAAACAAGATGCAGAGCCATATGGCTGTACCCAGACCCACAGCTAAGGCGCCTAATAGTCCATCTTCGGGAATAATTAAAAAGTAACCACCTGTGATGACAACGGTAAGTAGAGGTAGTGAAATAGCGATCCATCTTCCGACAAGGCGTAAACGTTTTGCTCCTTCTTCGTCGACGATTCTCGGTTCGGCTTGTGAATGCATGAACACCTCCGATCTTGAGAGCTGAAATTTCGCAGCTTTCTATAAATTTTATGCTTTGTTCCGAATTGCTAAGTAGGGGCTTAGGTCCTTTTGCGATTGAAGGCTTTAAGTAATTTGATGCTTGTCTTCTTTTAATGATTACTGTCAAGAGGGCAATTGACCAAGGTCTTTAGGTCGAATTTTTTAGACGTATTTCTTATCTTGGAGTTGTTAGTGATTAGATTTTCAGATCGATGAAATGGATTGACTTAATTTCTTTCAGCGTTTAGTTACAAGAAAAGTGTCAATGTGTGAATCGTTTTCAACTGTCAGGTCGGCTTTATAGAGATATCCATCTGGGTGTTTAAAATTTTTCAAACCAGATGGATCATCAATCTGACTCTCAACAAGAAAACGAACAAGTGAACCTTTTAAAAGTTTGTTCCAATGAGAAACAGTCACCAAAGTACGCTTGTTGTTTTTAACAACATCATCAAGAAAACTAACTCTGATTTTCTTACCAGAGATCGAAGGATCCCAACCGGCGGAATGTTCGTTGGGGAGAAGATCCCAGACGACACCTGAAGCAGCCTTAGCAAGGCTTGATGAAATCAAAGGCTTCCAAAAAGTCGATGGCTTACCAAATACAGGAAGTTTCGCTCCCATTTTAAGTTTGTAATCGGGGACATGATCCCCGGGTCTGAGGATGCCCCAAAGTCCGGAAAAAATTACTACCTGCGAATCCACTCTCTTTTTCAATTTCGATGAAAGAGATCCATATTCCAAAGCATCGTAAAGAACTCCTGTATAACGATCTATAGCCGGAAGAGTTTTTCCTGCGTTTACTGAAAGGTTCGCTTTAGTGGCCTCATCAGTCTTCGCTTCACCAACTCCCAGCAGCTTTGAACGTTCCCCAACAGGTGCTTTCATAGCTGTTTTTAAAGCTTTTATAACCTCTTTACGAGCTGATTCAAGCTCCGGAAAAGATTGAGTGGTTTTAAACCAAGGAAGCCCGTCACCACCCGAAGACTTACCTTCAGAAGGCGGTAAAAGAATCAATGGAACAGGCATAATTTGCTTTCTAGTTTCTAACCGATACTTTTAGTCGCAAGACGAAGATCTCCAAAAGGGGGAAACACATGAGTGGCAGGTTAGTAGATCGAGTCGCTGTAGTCACAGGCGCAAGCCGAGGAATCGGAAAAGGAATAGCCATAGCACTCGGCGAAAAGGGAGCAACTGTTTACGTGACAGGACGAACACGCGGAGATGGAGACAGAACTATCGACACCACAGCTGCACTCGTAACCCAAGCTGGAGGAAAAGGCATCCCTGTTGAAGTCGACCACTTCCAAGACGACCAGATACAAGAACTTTTCAAACAAGTTGAAGCAGAACACGAAGGATTGGACATTCTCGTCAACAACGTGTTCAAAATCCCTGATACGCCAGCATGGACCGGCGGGTTTTGGGAACACCCCTTACAAATATGGGACGACCAGGTCGGCATAGGCCTAAGAGCACACTATGTCGCCTCACACAGCGCAGCTCCTCTGCTCATAGGCCGAGAAAATGCTTTGATCGCTAACATCACAAGCCCAGCCGGACTCACATATCTTTTCAATGCCGCTTACAGCATTGGCAAGGCAGGCCTTGACCGTATGACACACGATTTGGGATTCGAACTGATCGACCACGGAGTTGCAGTAGTGGGAATGCGCCCAGGGCCGACTCGAACAGAGTTCATTGAAGACCAAGCAGCCGCAGGCACACAGGTCGCAATGGAAGGATCTGAGACACCAATCTATGTCGGACGTGTAGTCGCAGCAGTCGCAACAGATCCGAAACTGATGACCATGACAGGAAGAGTACATTGGACGTCCCGACTGGGTAGAGAATACGACATCATCGACGAAAACGGTGAAACTCCGATGCTCGCCGAAAAAAGATTCGAAAAAGCAGTCATAGCAGACCCATATTCCGAAGAACCCATGGTTTCAGGCGAAAGACTGGCACACGGGGGCGAAAGCAAAAAAAACTGAAATTTGTCAAAAAACAGCAAATTTTTGAAAATTTGACGAAAAAAACAGAAATTTTTTAAAAAAACTTAAAATCTCTTAAAATCAACGAAAATTAACAATTTAGGGTAGAAAAAGCCTGAAAAATCAACAAAAATCTTAAATCACTCAGAAAAGCTTAAAAACCGCTAAAAATCAGTAAAAAAACTTAAAAAACCCTGAAAAACCGGAAAACATTAAAACAGGTCGAAACCCTTGCAATGATCACCAATCCGAGACTTAGTTTTGATTAGACTTGTGTCTAACCAAGGTATACGGATCGCTTACTGGACGAGGGGAAGTTAGGTGGCAATCAGTAGGCCTTAGGTGAACGGAGAAGTAATTGCACGTCGGGCGGCGGGCTACGGACGTAATGACTTCGGATGGCCGGAAAACGGTCAACGACGGTCGTGCCGTTCGAGCTGCGCGAGAACGAGCGAAGCAACATAGACGCATAGTTGAAGCAACGCGTCTTTTATTAGCTTCAAACGATGTCGACTCGATAAGAGTTGCCGACATCGCCGACGGTGCAGGCTGTTCAACTGCGACCATCCATAATCATTTCCCCAATGCGCTTCCAGATATTCTTGCGGCCATTTCAGAAGACATCATTCAAACCGCTTTCAAACAGTTCGAAAAGGTCTCTAAAGATTTCTCTGGTATAGAGCTAGTTCGGTCATATTTCAAAACAGTCGGGGAACACATTTGTGAACAAGCTGACGTCGCGGTTCCGAGCATCGCCATCTCAGTTGACTTGGCTTCGCAAGGAAGTTGGTTTGATCGAAAAATTTTCAGCGACTGCGAAGAGCTCTTTAAAAAAGCTAAAGAAACCGAACAGATTAACGGTTCACATAACGAACTAGCCCGCCTGACACACACTTTCTTCCAAGGCGCCCTTTATTCATGGGCGTTGGGAAGTATTACCTCCGAAGAATTTTTACGCATGTCAACCCAGAGTGTTGATTTCGCTGTTTCATCATGTCGAGGTGCAGCATGACGAAACGATTCACTTCCCAAGCCCGTAAGAGCGTAAACGTGATTCGACTCTTCATAGGTTTCGCTCTCCTAGCATC
>Ga0208764_10001904_pt1 | contig 13282 bp, 14 predicted proteins | sample ETNtaG_18_FD_185762 | JGI IMG/M metagenome (GOLD analysis project Ga0208764, IMG submission 185762) | Marine microbial and viral communities from oxygen minimum zone, Eastern Pacific Ocean - ETNP201302SV91 (SPAdes) (version 2) | ecosystem: Environmental > Aquatic > Marine > Oceanic ... | reverse complement strand
CTGTTAAATCTAAAGTATATTTTGTCGAGATCCATGAACTCCCTTCCATCATTACTTGGAACTTCTTCAAGATCCTTTCCTACTCTAGAGTAACAAGGGTGTCCTTGTACGGCAGCTGGAGTCCCTGATGCATCAATACATGAATAAACGCCCTCATCTTCATCGAACTCTTCATCAAACTTTATTGTAAAGCTAAAGCGTCTTGGTTTAGCTGTAGAATTCCCATTATCATCATCATAAAAAAATTCAGGCCATTGCCTGCTTGTGTTCCCTTTCATCTTAAAACCAACCTTATCTACGCTTTCAATTATGTTGTCATTGTCATCAAGATATTCGAAATCAACCTGTCTGTAGATTTCGCTATGGGTCCATGAATTCCATACTGTAATATTTCCATTTGCATCACCAGTTGTGTATCGAGCTCTTTCTGTATCCAAGACAAACCTATTCCATTCATTAGCTGACATGATTAAACGTATCTTGTGCATCTTGTCTAATGCAAATAAAGGAGCAGATGCATCTGCTACACAATTTATACTTATCTCTTGATCATCTGATCCAATAACTCCTTCTTCAATGTCTAAAGAGCAATCTTGCCTTCCTGGATCTCTGTCAACTTTGATCTCAAAAGAAGTGCCGGTTTCTAGGCCTGCTTCAAAGGAGAAAATACCGTTCTCATAGACGGTTAATAGCTCATCATCCTCAGAACAGCTAATATCAGAATTGGTAATTAAACATCCTTCTAATTCAACGTCCATATTTCTATGTGGATCCATTCCCGCAAGCCCTATGCTGATAAAAAAAATGGGTTTTGTAACAGTTAAATTAAAGGGGTCGGTTGAAGATGTATATTCTCCGTCAGATACTGATATGGATATTGAATAAGTTTCTCCTAAGTGCACACTTAGTGGTAAGCCACTTAAAAGACCTGATGAGGTATTAAAAGTTGCCCAATCTGGCTTGCCAGTAATGCTAAAAGTTAGAATGTCACCATCTACATCATTGTATGTTGGAAGAAAGCTTAATGTCTCTCCTACTCTTATTTCAGAAATACTACCTGATATGGTTGGAAAAGAATTTTGTTTTTCTGGAGAAGAGCTTCCACCTCCGCCTCCACATGAAGATAAAATTACTACTAATACAATGCTTAGATTTTTTAGAACATTATTTATGTGCATAAAAAACTTTATTTAAGAATCTAATCATCACATCTAATGCTTGCGGAGCATTTTTTTCAAATTTGTTTCCTAAAAAGCCGTTGGAATTTGAATCTAAGAAAGCATGGCCTCGATCTTGATGTTCCCAATATTCAGCATGATGCCCTAAAGATTCTAAATTTTTCTTGTAAGTTTTTACTGAATGAGGAGTAACAAGCTTATCTTTACTGCCAGCAGTTAATAATTGGGGTGGTAACTTGAGCTCACTTGAATTTGGTATGTTAAGAGAAGGAGAAACCGCTTTATACATTTCTGGATTGTCTACTACATTAAAGCTTTTACCAAAAATACCTCTGGGCAAGGATCCTGAAATTAACCAAAAAAGATTCTTCATTTTTTCGAATCCTTTTAAGCTTGTTGCATATAAATCATAAGAACCATAACTCAAGATACCGGCCTGAACTTCTAATCCATTCTCTTCAGCTACTTCCTCAGCTGTTTTCCCTTCAGGTAAATAAGTAGGATTAAAGCCCAGAGGTGTAGACGTAAATCCATGTGAACTTAGCTTAGTTCCCATATTAACAATCATTGCTGAAAGGTGGCCGCCTGCACTATCTCCAGTTACAGCAAGTTTTGTATTGTCTCCTTTATAATTAATGATATTTTCTTTGATCCAAAGAATTGATCCAAAAACATCCTCAATAATCTGGTTTAAAGTGATTGTATTGCCATTGTCGGCTAATAAACGATAGTTAACATTGCATACAACATACTCACTGTTGGTTACTAAATACTTGGACATTTGATCCATAATAGACTTGTCCCTTATTAACCAAGCTCCTCCATGAAAAATAACTACAACTGGATAAAATTCTTTTCCTGATTTAGGAGTCAGTATATCCATCGTAAGATCAAATCCATCTGGAGAAGCCCACAAAATATCCTTGGTAATTGTGTACTTCGAAGGATCATCGTGAGACTTCTTTACTTTCATAATCTACCTCTAATCAAACTATATCAAAATCTAGCTATAGTTTTTAGGATGCCTTGTTCAGCTTAAAGTAAAAGACTGGTCGGGACGGCTGGATTTGAACCAGCGACCACCACACCCCCAGTGTGGTGCGCTACCAGGCTGCGCCACGCCCCGATTGTTATCTCCTAGATTTTTTAATTTCTGAAAGAATCTTTTCCAATTCTTTCAGTATTAATTTTGAATCCTTGCTTTGAGACTTTAATTCATTAGAAGATTGAGAAATTTTCTTCTTAGCTCCAGAAATAGTCAGACCCTCTTCCTGTAATAGATTTTTTATTGAAGTTATTATTTCAATATCTTTCTGCTGATATCTTCTTCTGCCCCCATTATTAACATCGGGCTTAATTTGTTTAAATTCTTTCTCCCAAAATCGGAGTGTGTGAGGCTTTAGATGACAAATTTCTGATACTTCACTAATCGAAAAATATTTCTTAGTTTTAGTATTAGTCATCAAAAGCTATCCTTTTTCTCAACTTCTTTCCAGATCTAAAGGTAACGACTCTTCTAGCAGATATTGTAACCTCTTCACCAGTTTTTGGATTCCTTCCAGGCCTTTCGCCTTTATTAATTAGCTCGAAATTTCCAAAACCTGATATTTTTACCTCTTCACCTGACGACAAAGCTTTTTTAATCTCTTCAAAAAAACCTTCCACAATTAATTTAGATTCTGACTTATTTAAGCCAATAGACTCATTAAGGTAATCAACGATATCTTTTTTAGTTAAAGTCTTGCTCATTAAGATCTTAATTCAGCATTTATTTTTTTAGAAAGAAAAAAAGATATGCTTTGAACCGTCTTATCCACTTCTTCATCCGTTAAAGTTCCTTTCATGGATTGCCAATAAAGTGAAAAGGCAACGCTCTTCTTATTTTCTGGTATCCCTTTTCCTTCATAGACGTCAAAAAGCTTAATCTCTTTTAGATCCTTCCCTGATTTCTCTTTAGCGAGAGCAATAACGTCAGAGATGGTTGTAGATTTATTAACTAAGAAAGCTAAATCTCTTTGGGCTATGGGAAATTTAGAATACTTAGAATATTTCTTTAACTCACTTTTAGGCAAGGCATCCAAGTCTATTTCAAAATAAAACACCTCTTGCTTAAGATCTAAAATATTAGAGATATTAGGATTAATAGCTCCTAAAAAACCAATATTTTTTTTATTTCTTAGAATATCTGCAGTCTTTCCTGGATGAAGGAAAGAAATTTTTCCTTTTACGAAAGAGTAATTGCCTTGATTAAGTAAAACTTCAAGGTCTCCTTTAAGATTATAGAAATCATATTCTGTTTCATCACCATCCCAATGAATATCAGAAGCCTTACCAGAAATTAATCCAGCTAGTTTCTCTTTTTGCTTTATTTTTTTACCTTTAGTAAAGGTTGAGCCTATTTCGAATAACTTAACACTCTCCTCTCCACGATTATAATTGTAAGAAAAGGTATTTAAGAGTCCTGGTAATAAACTTGTTCTCATTACAGACATGTTCTGAGAAATAGGGTTTTTTACAAAAACCATATTACTTTTGTCATCAAATAGAGAGGCTTCTTTCTCATCCACAAAAGAATAAGTTATTGCTTCGTTATACCCCATTGAAGTTAAAGAGGATCGAGTTACTTGATGCAAAGAATCATCCGTTTCTCGATTAGAAGAAGCTAAAGAAGTACTAGGAAGTTTGTCGTAACCAATTAGTCTAGATATCTCTTCTATCAGATCTGCCTCAATAGAGATATCGAATCTCCAAGAAGGAACCTCAACCGATACTTTCCCTTGTTTATTTATAGATGAAACTTTCATGCCTAGGCGTTTGAGCATTGTCATCATTTCAGAATCTTTTGTTTCGACTCCCAGCAGTTTCCTTGTGTTATCTAATTTAAAGCTCACTTTTTTTGTCTTAGGAATAGATTTCTTTTTTTCAAAAAGTTGAACAGGGGCAAAGTCTATGTCCATAAATTCATTTATCAATTCACTTGCTCTCTCTATTGCTAAAGATTGAAGATTGTAATCCACACCTCTCTCAAACCTAACCGAAGCATCTGTTTGTAATCCGTACCTTCTAGCCTTACCTCTTACTACTTCAGGTTTAAAGAAAGCACTTTCTAAATAAATTGATTTTGTTGAATTACTGATTCCTGAGTCTAAACCGCCCATGATTCCAGCAAAAGCCACTGGTTTCTTTCTGTCTGTTATAACGAGACAATCACTTGCCAGTTTTAGATCTTGTTCATCTAAAAGTTTTATCTTCTCATTGTTTTTTGCAAACCTGACACTCAATCCATTCTGAATTTTTTTAGCATCAAAAGCATGCAAGGGCTGACCAGTCTCCAGTAAGACGTAATTAGTAATATCTACTATTGGGTCTATAGACCTTACATCACTCATTTTTAACCTTTCTTTAATGAGTGGTGAGACTGTCTTCTTGAGATCTATTCCTTCTACATACCTACCTACGTATCTAGGAGATTCCTCACAAATATCTACTTCTATAGGACTCTTTAAAGTTGCTTTTATAAAAGATGTTTTTGGGTAGAGGAATTTTTTTCCATGAAGGGCTGATAGCTCTCTGGCTATGCCAATAATACTAAAGCAATCCCCTCTATTTGGAGTAATGTCTAATTTTATTATTGAATCTCGGCCTGTTAATTTAGATTTATATTCTTGATAGCCATCCACTTCAAGACCAAGCATGGTAAGTTGCTCGCACAACTCCTGAGTGGATACTTCTATATCTATAAATTCTTTAAGCCAGTTTTCACTAAATTGCATAATTAATTTACTAGAATTGTTTTAAAAATCTCATGTCGTTTTCAAAGAATGCCCTTAAATCTGGTATGTCGTGCTTTAACATAGCTATCCTTTCCGGTCCAAGCCCAAAAGCAAACCCAGTATATTTTTTTGAATCAATACCAGACATTTCTAAGACATTAGGATGAACCATTCCACATCCTAGTATTTCTAACCACCCCTTTTTCCATCTTATATCTACTTCAGCTGAAGGTTCGGTAAAAGGAAAGTAAGAAGGCCTAAATCTAATCTCTGTATCTGATCCAAAGAAATCAGAAATAAAATCTTCCAATAAACCTTTTAACTGGGCAAAAGAGGTTCCTTCTTCTATTAAAAGCCCTTCAATCTGATGAAACATTGGCGTATGAGTTAAATCTGAATCCTTTCTGTAAACTCTACCAGGACAAATTATTCTTAATGGCGGCTCATTGTTTTCCATAACCCTTACTTGGACAGGAGAAGTGTGAGTTCTAAGTAGATCTCCATTATCTAAATAAAAAGTATCGTGCATATCTTTAGCGGGATGATCTTCAGGAATATTAAGAGCTTCAAAATTGTAATAATCTGATTCTGCTTCAGGTCCAGAAGCAACACTAAATCCTTTTGAAGTAAAAAAGGAACTTATTTCATCAATGGTCTGCGTTACAGGATGTATTGTTCCTCTCTTTCCAGTTCTCCCCGGAAGAGTTACATCAATGGAATCTCTTTGTAATTTTTTATTAGCTTCTAATTCTTTTAATTCTGCTTTTCTTTTCTGAAAAAGATCCTGAATTTTATTTTTTAGGATATTTAAATTCCTTCCTGCTGCTTTCCTTTCTCCAGCAGGCAAAGAACCCAACTTCTTTAGAAGAAGAGTAACTTCTCCGCTCTTCCCTAAAAGGGATCTCTGAGCAATTTCTAAATCATCTAAACTATCTGATGTATTTAATATTTCCTTAGATTTCTTTGATAAAGAATCAATATCCACTTAAGCTCCTAACTTATTATAGAGAATAACTCTCATTCTAAGAGACTAAATGAATTAAGGAAAGTTAGGCCGCTAGATTAGATTTAGCTTGCTCAGCAATTACAGAAAAAGCTTCTTTGTCATTTACTGCTATTTCTGCAAGAGTTTTTCGATCTAAATTAATATTTGCCTTTTTAAGACCTGCTATTAACTTACTATAAGAAAGTCCATTCTCTCTTGCTGCAGCATTAATTCTTATTATCCATAGAGATCTAAAGACTCTTTTCTTTACTCTTCTATCTCTATAGGCATATTGACCTGCTCTTTGAACGGCCTGTTTTGCAACCTTAAAGGTTCTGCTTCTGGCGCCCCTATAACCCTTAGCTTGCTTTAATATCTTCTTGTGGCGCTTTTTAGACTGCACGCCCCTTTTTACTCTTGCCATAATTCTTCCTTAAGTGCTGTTCTTTAACATCCTATCAACTAATTTCTGATCTCCTTTAGCTATAGGAACTGTTCCTCTTAGTTGTCTTTTATTTTTAGTGGTTCGCTTAGTAAGAATATGATTCTTGCCCGCTCTTTTTCTTTTTAATCCACTCCCAGTCTTTTTAAACCTTTTAGTAGCTCCACTATGTATTTTTACTTTACCCATTTTTACTCTCTATTTTCTATTTGGAGACATCATCATTACAAGCTGTCTTCCTTCTAAAGTTGGAAACTGTTCAACACTTGCTACTGTCTCTAAATCATTCTCAACTCTTTTTAACAACTTCATTCCTATCTTCTGATGGGCCATCTCTCTTCCTCTGAATCTCAAAGTGATTTTTGCTTTATTTCCATCACTTAAGAAAGCTTTGATCTTATTGACCTTAATCTGATAATCGTTCTCTTCAGTTACCGGCCTGAATTTTATCTCTTTAACCTGAATTCGTTTTTGCTTTTTCTTAGAAGCAGCTTTTTGTTTTTTAATATCAAAAATATGCTTCCCATGATCCATCAACTTACAAACCAAAGGGTTCCCGTCTTTGGCCATCTGAACAAGGTCTAATGAAGCCTTCTTAGCCTCAGACAAAGCATCATCTAAAGATACTATTCCTAATTGTTGGCCTTCGCCACCGATAAGTCTTATCTTGCTGGCTTTTATTTCCTCATTTATAGGCAAGCGTTTGGCTGCCTTCTTAGAGTTTCTATTTTGTGCTATTTGCTACTCCTTAATTAATTATATCTTCTCTTCTGTTTCTTTAGATATTCTTTGGTTAAAATCATCCAAAGACATTTCACCAAGGTCTTCTGACCCTCTCGCTCTAACTGAAACAGAATTATTTTCTATCTCTTTATCACCCACTACTAGCAAATAAGGTACTCTTTGCATAGAGTGGTCGCGAATTTTATAAGTGATCTTCTCATTCCTCAAGTCACTTTCGACCCTAAATCCACTTTTTCTTAGTTTTTTTGCTATTTTTTGGGCATATTGACTGTGTTTATCAGTAATATTGAGAACAACTGCCTGAATTGGACTTAACCAGAGAGGTAAAGAACCAGAATGATGTTCTATTAAGATTCCAATAAATCTTTCAAAAGAGCCTAAAATAGCTCTGTGAATCATAACGGGTGTATGCTTATCCCCATCCTCTCCTACAAATTTAGCGTCTAATCTTTCAGGTACATTAAAATCAGCTTGAAAAGTACCACACTGCCACTCTCTCTGCAGGGCGTCAGTTAAAACAAAATCTAATTTGGGTCCATAAAAAGCTCCGTCTCCTTCTACTATTTCAAAATCCATGTCTAACTTCTTTATGGCCTCTTCCAATGCAGATTCCGCTTTATCCCATATCTTATCTGAGCCTACTCTTATTTCAGGTCTTGTTGAAAGCTTAATATCAAATTTATTAAAACCTAACTCTTTATAAATCGAAGACAAAACTTCAATAAAGTTTTTAGTTTCAGCTTCAATCTGCTCTTCAGTGCAAAAAATATGTCCGTCATCCTGAGTAAATGCCCTTACCCTCATCAACCCATGTAAAGTTCCAGAGGCTTCATACCTATGGCACGAACCAAATTCTGAAAAACGGATTGGTAGGTCTCTATAAGACTTTAAACCTTGATTATATATCTGCACATGACAGGGGCAGTTCATGGGCTTTAAAGCATTCGTTCTTTTTTCATTTGCATGCTCTTCATCAATTTCAGTAATAAACATATTCTCTCTATATTTATCCCAATGACCTGATTCTTCCCAAAGCTTCCTATCTACAACTTGAGGGGTATTTATTTCTTCGTAGCCAGCTTCTTTTTGTTTTTCTCTTATGAAATCTTCTAATACCCTATAAACAGACCAGCCCTTGGGGTGCCAAAATACCATTCCTGGTGCTTCGTCTTGGAAATGAAATAAATCTAATTGTCTTCCTAATTTTCTATGATCTCTTTTTTCAGCTTCTTTGATATTCTCAAGATGGCTCTCAAGGTCTTTTTTATCTCCCCAAGCAGTGCCATAAATTCTCTGAAGCATTTCATTTTTAGAATCTCCCTTCCAGTAAGCCCCAGCCACTTTTGTTAGTTTAAATGCACGTAAATGCTTTGTATTTGACACGTGAGGTCCTCTGCACATATCCGTATATTCTTTATGATGATATAAAGCTATTATTTCTCCCTTGGGGATTTCTTCTACTATCTGAAGCTTGTAGTCTTCTTTTCTGTCCTTAAAAGTTTTTTTAGCTTTTGTCTTAGTAACTACTTCTCTAACAATTTCATAATTCTCTTCGGCTAACTTTTTCATCCTTTTTTCAATTTTTTCTAAGTCTTGATCTGTAATCTTATGATTCAATAAGAAGTCGTAGTAGAACCCATCATTAATGGTTGGACCAATTGCTAATTTAATGTCTGGATAAAGCTGCTTTAAGGCATGGGCTAGTAAGTGAGCACAAGAATGCCTAACTATCTCTAGACCTTCTTCATTATCCACTGTAAGAATTTCTACTTCACAATCTTCTTCTATCAATGCCGAAGAATCCACCCTCTTACTTGCTATTTTCCCTCCTACCGTTGCTTTTGCTAAGCCAGGTCCAATATCCGCAGCCAGCTCATCTACTGTAATAGGCTTATCGAAGTTTCTTACTGAATTATCTGGAAGGGTAATTTTAGGCATGATCAGTGGTGACCCTCACTAAAGGCCACTTGTGTTAAAAAATTTATTCTATTTTTGTTTATGGGCATATGCAAGGTAATAATCAAGGAGAAAGGTAATTTATTTGCCAATCCATACCTTTCTTTGTAAATAACTTTCTTTTGTGTAATCGATTTGGCATGTTTTGCCAAAACTCAATTTTAGTTGGTCTTATTAAATAACCACCCCAAGTAGGAGGTCTTTTTATCTCTTTATCTTCATATTTTTTTGTAAATTCTTCTGCTTCATTAACTAAATCTTCGTAGCTCTCTATTTGCTGACTTTGTTTAGAAACACTGGCTGATATTTGTGACTCTCTAGGTCTGGTCGTGAAATAATCATCTGAATACTCCGAACTAACCTTTTCGCAACTTCCTTCAATCCTAATTTGTTTATTGGTCTGAGCCCACCAAAAGGTTACTGAAACTTTAGGATTCTGGTCAATCACATTTCCTTTTGTACTTTGATAATCAGTAACAAATTTTAAACCTTCATCTGATATGGCTTTTAATAAAACAACCCTATTGGAAGGGTCTGCATTCTTTGTCGAAGTTGCTAAATTCATAGCATGAGGAAGAGGGACTGATTCCTTAACTGCTTCCTGTATGCACTCATCTAAAAGGACTAAAGGACTTTCAGATAATGATTCTCTTAGATAGAGATCCATCTACCTAGAAATCCAATAGTCTAAACTAAGATATTTACCACCTCCAGAGAACTGCAAAACTAAGAGCATGATTGAATAAGTTACAGCCATCTCAATTCCATTAGACTCTCTAGCCCATCCATTATCCCAATGCACCAAAAAGATGACCACAGCCATGGTGGCTAGCATTGGAATAGTAGCCCACCTTACAAACAGACCTACAAGCAGTAACACTGCTCCTCCGGCTTCAGCTACGATAACCGACCAAGCCATAAATTCTGGCAAAGGAATATTCATTGAATCTAACCAGCCAGAAAACTTATCTATGTTCTCAATCTTTCTAGTTCCTGCAGGCCAGAATATGAAAAATAGATAAGACCTCATAAAAAAAAGAGCTAAAAAGTCTAAACCAGATAGCTTTTTAAGTAGATTGTTAGAATGAACTAGAATATTCATAAATTTAGGTCCTTTGAACTATTATACTACCTACTGAGTAACCCGCCCCAAAAGAACAAATAACCCCTAGATCTCCTTTTTCTAAATCTGTTGAGTATTTATGAAAAGCAATGATTGAACCTGCAGAGCTAGTATTCGCATATTCATTAAGAACCGTAGGCATTTCTTCTTCAGTAGGGTCTCTGCCCAGTAATCTTTTAGCAATTAGACTGTTCATATTCAAATTGGCTTGATGAAGCCATAAACGCTTTATGTTTTCGATGCTTATATTATTTTTTTCTAAATGGTTTTCTATTAGCTCCTGAACCATAGGTACAACTTGTTTAAAAACCTTTCTTCCTTCTTGCTTAAACAGCTGATCATCAGAATATAAATCTAAATCTTCGTTTTTGCTTATGAAGCCAAAATTATTCCTAATATTGTTAGAAAAAGAAGTTTTTAGCTTAGTGTCAATGATTTCAAAGCTTCCAAGCTCTTCTTTATCAGTTTTTTCTATAATTAATGCTGTGCACACATCTCCAAAAATAAAGTGTCCATCTCGATCTTTAAAATTTAAATGAGCTGTACAAATCTCAGGGTTTACAACTAGAAGAGTTTTCGCCACTCCTGATCTTATATCGTTAACTGCATTTTGAATCCCAAAAGTAGCTGATGAACATGCCACGTTCATATCATAAGCATACCCTTCTATTCCAAGCTCGCCTTGAATTTCAATTGAAACAGCGGGATAAGCTCTTTGAAGGTTGGCGCAAGCACAAATAACACCATCAATATCTGAAGTGTCTCTATCGGAATTTATTAAAGCTTGTTTACTGGCTTCTATAGCTATTTCTGCTTGAATGGAGAGCTCGTTGTCTTCTCTTTTATTCAATCTGGGCTTCATTCTCCTGGGATCAAGAATTCCATCTTTATTTATGACAAACCTACTCTCTATGCCTGAAGCTTTCTTAATAAAACCTGGATCCGAGTATGTAAGTGATTCAACTTCACCCTTTTGTATAGATTCTTTGTTCTCTTCATTAAAGATATCTACATAAGAATTGTAACTTTCTACCAACTCTTCATTTGAAATAGACTCTTTTGGAGTAAAAAGGCCCGTTCCTCTTATATAAATTCCCATATTTTTTCTTTGTCTCATAGAAAACTAATTAAAAAAGGGCCTTAACACAAGGTATTTTATTTTTTCTTTTCTATTTCTTCAAAAGCCAATTGTATTTCTATGAACTTTTCTTTTGCTTTCTCCAACAATTCCTCTGGTAGTCCTTTAGAAATCAAGGTATCTGGATGAAACTCTCTTCTCTTTCTCTGATAGATTTTTTTTATTTCTTCAAAAGGTAACTCCCTAGAAACACCTAAAACTTTGTAAGGATCTGAGCCATCTGCAGCAAATTTTTTCTTTAATGATTCAAATAGAGAAGGGTCTATTCCAAAGATTTGAAGAGTTTCTTTTAAAAGTACCTCTTCTTCTTTTGCTAGAATGTGATCAGCCATAGCTAATTCAAAAAGCAATTCATAAAAGAATACCAAAGCGTTCTTATTGTTGCCTAACAAAACAGATAGTTGAGAAGCGTATTCTCTATAGGGAACTGAATCGTTTTTGGCATGATTAAAAGTATTAATAGCAAATATCCTTTGCTCATCATCAAATTTGAATCTTTCCTTTATAAATTGATCAACTTTTCTTACTTCTTCCTTGCTAACCTTCCCGTCTGATTTTGCTAATTTTGCTAAACAGGCAAACAGGGCCGTAAAAAAAGCTGCCTGTTGCTGTTGCTGTGAGGAGAAAGAATGTCTAGATTCCCGATTTCCCATCTTGGATCCAATTACTGCCCCAATTAAAGCACCTATAGGACCTCCTAAGCTGAGTCCTATCATTCCTCCTAAAGCTGATTTCCAAAAAGACATGTAATTAGTTCATTTAATTAAATTTTGTAATATGATACTGTTTAGTTTTAATTTAGGGAGAAAAATAAAATGGCTTTACCTGTAGTAAGTTATTTAAAGTTACCAGAAGATGGAGATCCTTATATAGAGGGGCACAAATGTTCGAGCTGTTCTTCTATTTTTATAGGGGAAAGATCTGTATGCTCTAAGTGCTCTTCAAGAGACACCATAGAGGCGGTGAAACTTAGCAACAAAGGTAAACTTTATTCATATTCCATAGTCTTTAGATCCTTTCCAGGTATAGAGGTTCCTTATATCTCTGCTATAGTGGATTTAGAAGGCGGTGGAACAATTAAAGGGAATTTAATTGACTGTGAACCCGATCCAGAAAAAATAGAATTTGATATGCCTGTAGAAGTCGTTTATGACGATGCTTTGGGCAGAAAAGATGCTGATGGAAACTCTTACATCAGCTATTTCTTTAAACCAATAAATTAATTGAGGAGAAAAAAATGAGTGATGTATATGTTGTAGGTGTAGATATGATTAAATTTGGAAGATTTCCTGAAAGAACTGTTCCAGATTTAGCTTCAGAATCAGCTTTATTAGCTCTAGATGATGCCGGACTTTCAATACAAGACATGCAAGCTTTGTATTGCGGAAATCTAGGACAATCAAGCGCTATGGTTGGGCAAAGAATGCTCCAAGAAATAGGTCAAACTGGGATACCAGTAGTTAACTGTGCCAATGCATGCGCTACAGGTGCTACTGCGTTTAGGGAAGCCTGGACATCAATAAAAGCAGGATTATATGACGTAGTTCTGGCTGTAGGTGTAGAGCAAATGGGAAAAGGTTTATTAGGTGGAGCTGGTGGTGGAGCTGGAATACCTAAAGAAGGACTCCTAGGTTCAGGAACAATGCCAGCAGTTTTTGCAGAAGCAGGAATGGAACACGCAAGAAAATACGGAACTACTTTCGAGCAATTTGCAAAAATATCTGTTAAAAATCATCATCATTCAACTATGAATCCAAAAGCGATGTATAGAATTGAAACTCCTTTAGATGAGGTTATGAATGCGGAGATGATTTCTTATCCAAATTCAAAACTTATGTGCTCTGTGAACGTAGATGGATCGGCGGCTGCTGTTTTAGTTTCTGAAAAGAAAGCAAAGGAACTTGGCATGGAAAGAGCAGTAAAAGTAAAAGCTTCTGTGATAA
>Ga0208764_10001901_pt1 | contig 13294 bp, 14 predicted proteins | sample ETNtaG_18_FD_185762 | JGI IMG/M metagenome (GOLD analysis project Ga0208764, IMG submission 185762) | Marine microbial and viral communities from oxygen minimum zone, Eastern Pacific Ocean - ETNP201302SV91 (SPAdes) (version 2) | ecosystem: Environmental > Aquatic > Marine > Oceanic ... | reverse complement strand
ACTGGGCATTTTTTCTGGATGTTTTTTTAAAACTCTTAAAAATATTTTATCTAAAAATTGATATTTTTTTTCTATTTCATATTTTTTTGCATTTTGAATATTTTCAATGTTCATTCTTATATATTTGCTATGTTCTTGGATATTAAGAAACGTATAGCCAGTACTTAATCTTGTCATGCCACCAGCTGTTCCAATATCTATCTTATTCTTTTTTTTTTCATTAACAGGATGAAAAAGGGGAATAGCCCCTTCCTCTTTGAAATTTATCTTGTAATCTTTTAAACCCAAATGATTAATATAGTTTTTTATTTGAGATTCGTAATCTTTTAGAGACCTGTCTTCTTTAGATAACCAAGTGGTTTCAATCATTGCTTTATTTTTACTAAAAGGCAAAACATAAAAAAAATGAACATTATTTCTTTGATCACAATCAAAATCCATTAAATTTACAACGCTGTCATTAAAAAATTCTTCATTAGTTTCAATTTCAATTCCATGAAAATGTTGCCAAAGATTTGACCCAGAATCTTGTAATGAAGATACGCTGTTAAAGATAAAAGAATTGTCTGTATTTAAATCTTTAATATTTTTAAAAAATTTAATATTTTTATTTTTTTTTAATCTCTCATTAATTTTATTGTAAAAAAGCCCACTATCAATACTTTGATAGGGAAAATTATCGCATTTAATAACTTTAGAATTGGAAGGTGTTTTTATAGAAAATTCTTTCCAATTTTTCTTAACACAGTCTTCAAAATTATGAGTGCCAATTTTCCAAAAAGACCAGGTTTTGTCTCTCTTATATTCTGATCTTGGCTCAACAATTGCTAGCGTTTTGTTATTTAGTTTTTGATGAAGATCTAATTCATAGGCCAGTGATAAACCCGCACATCCGCCACCAATAATTACATAATCAAATTCTTTCATTTAAACCTATATCTTCATTAATTAAATTGTATTCATTTTCTTTTTCATGTTTTCTTGGTTTTATAAAAAAAAGTATTATTAAATCTAACAAAGAAAAAATTGTTTGAACTATTTTCCCAAAATTCGACACATAAATTTTTCCAGCTTTCTTGTAACTACCAACATCTTTTTTTTGCAAGATTTTTTTTCCTATTTGTCTGTAAACTCTTCTAGCAACAACTATAGAAAAACGACAACTAAGAGGAATGTCTTTTATACCAACAAAAGAGCTGTCGTAGAAAGAATCAGCTTTGGAGATAATGTTTTTTATATTCAACATTGTATCTTTTGAGTTTTTTATCAAATAAATTCTATTTTTTTTTTCATCTTCTACAACATCTCTTGCAATATTTGTCAGTTGCATTGCAATTCCTAAATCAATGGCTCTTTGTAGGGATTCTTTTTTTTTAACACCAAATATTTTTGCCATCATTAAACCAACTGTTCCAGCAACTCTGTATGAATAAACCAATAATTCTTTTTCTGTTTTTATCCTAATTTCTGACCTGAGATCAGACTCTACCCCGTCAAATAAATCATCCACTATTTTTTTTGAAATATTAGAATCATTCATTAGATCCCACATATTCTTTATTACAGAATCTTTTTGGTTCTTTTCTTCAAATTTTATTTTAAATTCTCCAAGCTCTTTTTTTTTGATTTCTAAATCAGCATTTTGGTCTGCAATATTATCTATCGTTCTACAAAAATCGTATAATTTAGAACATTTGAAATAAATCTTTTTTGGCAAAAAGAATCCGGACCAATTAAAAGATTTTGCATAAATTGATAAATAATTCTTTGTATTCATTATAAAATTTTGTCCAAAACCTTTGCAGATGATAGGACACCTGGAACACCAGCACCCGGGTGAGTTCCGGCTCCTACAAAATAAAGATTTTTAAATATTTCTGATTGATTATGAAATCTAAAATAAGCAGACTGTGTAAGTATTGGCTCTATTGAAAATCCAGAACCATTAAGTGTTGACAGTTCATTTTCAAAATAGTCTGGAGTTAGATAAAAATCTTCAACAATATTATCTTTTAGATTAGGTAAAACTGTCTCACTCATTTTTTTAATAACAAGATTTTTCAATTTTTCCCCTTCGGTGTTCCAATCTATTTTAGAACGATTGTTTGGAACAGGAACTAAAACATAAAAAGCATCATGATTTTTAGGTGCCATATTTGGATCCGTAGCAGAAGGTCTGTGCAGGTAAAAACTTATGTCTTCAGATAATATTTTTTTACTAAAAATTTTATGTAAATGTTCCTTGTAACTTTTTCCAAAACATATTGTATGATGAGCCACACTCTCATATTTTTTCTTGGTTCCAAAATAATATACAAATAATCCCATGGAATAATTCATTCTTTTTAGTTTTAAGTTAAAAAGAAAACTATAGTTTTTTTTGTCTTTAATTAATTTATTATAGACATTAGGAGGATCTGAATTGCATATTAGGTAGTCACAACTATGTAGCTGACCTTTGCTTTTAATGCCTACAACTTTTTTTTCTTGTATTAAAATTTCTTCGATCTCAGAATTTTTTTGTATTTTAATATCTTCTTCTTTCATTAAAGTTTCCAAAGCTTCTACTATTTTGCCTGTACCGCCAAGAGCATAATGAATACCCCATTTTTTTTCTAAAAATAAAATTAACGTGTATATTGAGGTAGTGGTAAAAGGATTACCTCCAACAAGCAAAGGATGCATGCTTAAAATCCTTCTAAGTTTTTCATTTTCTATAAAACTACTAACTAAAGAATATACAGATTGATAACTTCTAAGTTTTAATAAAGAAGGCACTTGTTTTGTCATGAATACAAAACTATCGAAAGGTGTTTCAGAAAGTTCTGTAAAACCTTTATCAAAAATTCTTGAAGTAAAATTCAATAATTTTTTATATCCATCAACGTCTTTAGAAGATATTTGTTCTATCTCTTTTTCCATTTTTTTTTCATCACCTGAGTAATCAAATTTAGAACCATCGTTAAAAATAAATCTATACCAAAGTTTTAGCGGGGTTATATGAACGTATTTTTTTATATCTTTGTTAAACAAACCGAATAGTTCGTCTAATAAATGTGGGGCAGTTATAACAGTGGGGCCTCCATCAAAAATAAAATTTCCTTTTCTAAAAACTCTTGCTCGACCACCGAGATCTGGATGTTTTTCGAAAATTGAAACTTCATAGCCTTTTGATTTTAGTCTGAGAGCCGCAGCCAAGCCGCCAAAACCGGATCCGACAACAATAACTTTTTTTGTCATATGTTCGGATCTTACTCTAGATAGATTTGTTTTTTAAAATTTTTTTTGCTTCCTCAATGCTTGAAACATAAATTTTATCAAGCTTTTTCTTATCGACCGAATTTTTGATGATCTTTTCAAGCGCATGAATAGCTATATCTACAGAAGAATTTTTTAAATCTTTTATTGCCTGTGTTTTCATTTGTCTGATTTTTTCTTCAGCCGTTTTTTTTCTATTTTCAAAAATATTATGAAATTCTTCATTTACTTTAATAACGTTTTTTTCGGCTTCATTCTGAGCTTTTTTCATGAAAAGATTCATTTCTTGTTTAGACTTGCTTATTTTAGATTCATATTCACTAAGAATATTTTTTGCTTCGTCTTTTAATTTTTCAGCATCATCTAGATCTTTTTTAATTTTTATTATGCTTTGATCTAAAGCTTCATAAATTTTTTGAGGTACTTTAAAATAGAACAATACCCCAACGAATATTAAGAAAGAAACAGCAACCCAAAATGTAGCATCAATATTCATATTTTTTAATTTTTATGACCTTTCGTTATTTCAGAAACGGTTGCTTTTATGCTGCTTTTATTAAGATCCTCACCAAAAATATCTTTTATTATACTTGATACAATTTCTTCAGAAATCGAAGCTACTTTAGTTGAAGAGCTCATTTTGAATTTTTGAATTTCTCTTTCAGCATTCCCAATCTCTTTTTGAATTTCTTTTTCTATTTGATTTTTTTTAACCTGAATATCTTCATTTAATTTTTTTCTACTATCAGAAAGTATTTTTCTTGCTTTGGTCTTAGCTTCTTCTATTGATGCATTATATATTTTAAGTTTTTTATCAGCTTCTTCCTTCAGAAGATTGGCCTCTTCCAAATCTTTTCTTATTTTATCTTCTCTTGCGTCTATATTGCCCTTAATTTTCGGAATAAAGATTTTAGCTATCAAAAAATAAATTGATGAAAAAATTATTGCTAACCAAAAAACTTGAGATGCCCAATAGGTTGGGTCGAGCTGAGGCATCCCAGCCTCAGCCGCAAAAAGATTGTCTGCAGACAATGCTGCAATAGTTATGCAAACTATGGTCTTGTTCATGCTCTTTCTTTCCTTTTAATTAAAAAGCAAAAAGTATTATAAGAGCCACAACTAGTCCAAAAAGTCCAGTTGCTTCAGCCAATGCAAATCCCAAAAGCAAATTTGGAAATTGTTTTTGAGCAGCCGATGGGTTTCTCATAGCGCCAGACAGATAATTTCCAAATATCAATCCAATGCCAACACCAGCTCCAGCTAAAGCAATAGCGGCTAATCCTGCGCCGATCATTTTTGCTGCTTCTAGTTCCATTTTTCCTCCTTCATTGTTGTTGTTAGTGATGTAAATTTAATGCGTCGTTCAAATAAATACATGTTAAAATTGCAAAAACATAAGCCTGTAAAAAAGCTACCAAAATTTCTAGTCCAGTTAAAGCAATTGAAAAAGTAAGCGGCAACCATCCAGCAACCAAGCCAAGACTAATTACGAATCCACCAAAAACTTTTAACATCGTATGGCCCGCCATCATATTTGCAAACAGTCTGACCGATAGACTAATTGGTCTGCTCAAATAGGAAATAATTTCTATTATCATTATTATTGGTAATAAAACTATCGGAACTCCACTAGGGACAAATATTTTTAAATATTTAAATCCATGAATTGCAAAGCCCAAAATAGTTACACCAACAAAAATAAAAACTGCAAAGGCCAAAGTTACGATTATATGGCTAGTAACAGTAAATGAGTACGGTAACATACCAATCATGTTGCAGAATAATATGAAAATAAACAAACTAAAAATAAATGGAAAGTATGGTTTTGCTTTTTTACCAGCAGTGTCACTGATCATTTTTGCTACAAAACCGTATAACATTTCTGATATCAGTTGAATTTTTCCAGGAACTATTTTTTTCTCTTTGGTTCCGAATAATAAAAATAACAATATTAGTATTGCACTGAATAACATAAAAAGGCTGGCATTTGTAAACGACAAATCTATTCCGCCTATTTTTATTTCTGGCCCAATCTTGTGGACATTAAATTGATGCATTGGATTTGTGGCCATAATTTAACTCCTATTTTTCTTGCATTCTCTTTGCAGCTTTAAATACATTCAAAATTCCAGCTGCCGAACCAAAAATAAAGAAAATAATTATTAATATTGGTTTAGTACCAAACCAATTATCCAAAATAAACCCAATAATCACTCCAACCACAACTGCGGCAACAAGTTCAGTTCCAAGTTTAAATGCATTTCCAAGAAAAACCCCTTTTTCTCCAGTGTCTTTTATTTCTTTATTTCGCAATTTAGACTTTGCAATTTTAAGGCGAGTTTCTAAATCTTTAGAATCATTCATTTGGTTATTAGGCAACCAGCTCTTCTGCTTTTTCCAGATTCACAGCTACTAATTTACTAATTCCTTTTTCAGGCATTGTAACACCATACAATCTATTCATTTTTGACATAGTTAATGCGTGGTGTGTTATGATTATAAACTTTGTTTTTGTGATAGAATTTAATTCGTCTAATAGAGAGCAAAAACGAGACACATTCGCATCATCTAACGGAGCATCAACTTCATCTAAAACGCAAATTGGTGATGGGTTTGTTAAAAAGATAGCAAAAACCAAGGATAGAGCGGTCAAGGCCTGTTCACCTCCAGACAAAAGTGTGATTGATTGCAACCTTTTTCCAGGTGGTGAGACAAGCATTTCCAAGCCTGCTTCAAGAGGGTCATCGGAGTCAACAAGTTCGAGTTTAGCGCTACCTCCATTAAATAGTTTTACATAAACTTCATTAAATTTTTTATTTATTTTTGAAAATGCATCTAGAAGTCTTTCACGGCCTTTTTGGTTTAATTCATTTATACTTGATTTTAATTTGACAATTGCTGAGACCAAGTCAGCCCTATCATCCTCCATTTTTTTAATTGTAATTTTAAACTTTTCTGTTTCTAAATCTGCCCTTAAGTTTACCGAACCTAATGCCTCTCTACTCTTTTTCATTTCCGCTAATCTTTTTTCTTGCTCATCAACAGAAGGTAATTGTTCAGGATTATCAAAACCAGTAATTGAAAGTAAATTATTGACATTTTCTACTTTTAGTTCTTTTTTAACTACATAAATTAAATCCATTTTTCTTTGGTCAATACCCTCAACTGTAGCCTCAAACCTTGCCTTATTTTCTCTTAAAACAGAAAATTTTTCCTGTACAGATTTTAAATTTTCATTAATAGAATTGTATTTTTCTTCTACGTTATGTATTTCAATTTCCAGTTCTTCATTTTGTTTTTTTGTATTTTCTAAATTTTGTAGGTTTTGACCTTTGCTTATAGCAATTTTTTCAGGATTTTTTTGATTCTCTTCTAACTCTATTGATATTTTTTTTCTTCTGTTTGTCAGTTCTAAAATCATTTTTTCAGAATTGAGTTTTAAATCTTTCCAATTTTCTAATTCTTGATCAATATTTTTAATTCTTTCTTTTCTTTTTATGGAATCACTTTTGATCGTTTCATTTTTTCCAAAGTATATAGCGTATTCTTCTTGAGATGATGTGATTTTGTTAACTAGCGTCTTTAATTCTTCAAAAATATCTTTTGTAAGTTTTCTGTCAGAGTCTATATAAGTTTCAATTTCACTTATTAAATTATTTAAATTTTTTTGAAGCTCTTTCAATTTATGATTTGCTGAATCAAGATCTGTTTTAGAACGTGACTCTGTTTCAAAAAGTTCTTTTTCTGTTTTCAGTAGTTCGTTTTTTTCTTCTAAAATTCTTTTTTCATTTAGTGACGAATCAAGTGATATGCTTTTCTCTCTTTCTAAATCTGAATCTATAGTTTTTATGTTGCCTAAGAGCTTGTTATTTAAATCTTTAATTCTTTTTTCTTCTTCTTCTAAATTTGCTACCTCCAAATTTATTTTTTGAAGTTTAGAAAGATTTTCAATTTTTTTATCTTTTAATGGTTGTAGTTTTTTGTTTTCTTCTTGAACCAAGCTGCTGCTATGCTCGATTTCCCTTTTTATGGATTTTATCTCATTATCAATTTCAACTGATTTTTCTTTGACTTCATTTTTTTCTTTTTCAATATGCTGAATTTTTAAATAATATAGTCCCGCTTCGATAGATTTTATTTTTTGCGAAATTTCTCTATACTTTGTTGCTTCTTCCGCTTGTTTTTTTAAATTGTCTAATTGTTTTTCCTGCTGTCTTTTTAATTCATCTGCTCTTTTGAGATTATTTTCTGCAGCATTAAGTCTTGTTTCTGCCTCATGTCTTCTTATGTGTATACCGGAAATTCCAGCAGCTTCTTCAAGAACAGATTTTCTTTCAGCAGGTTTCGCAGTTACTATCATACCTATTTTCCCTTGGCTGATCAGAGATGGTGAATGTGCCCCAGTTGATAAATCTGCAAAAAAAGTTTGAGCATCTTTTGCCCTAACTTCTTTTCCGTTCATAAAATACTTTGAGCCTTTTTCACGTTCAATTCTTCTTTTAATGTGAATTTCGTCTAGCTCTATGTATTGACCTTGACCTTGTTTATCGGAATTATCTATGGTTATAGAAACTTCGGAAATATTTTTTTGTGGTTTATTTGAAGTTCCGGAGAAAATAACATCTTCCATTCCAGACCCTCGCATGCTTTTAGCTGATGTTTCACCCATACACCACCTTAAAGCTTCAACAATATTTGATTTACCACAGCCATTTGGTCCAACAATTCCAGTTAGACCTTCCTCAATAAAAACAGTTGTTTTATCAAAAAACGATTTAAATCCAGATAATTCTAATTTTTTAAACTTCATAATAAATTATAGAAATTTTTTTATTGCTTTTTTAAAATCCTTATAATTATGTTCTCCTTCATATTTTTTTTCATTAATAAAAACAGTTGGCGTTGATTTTATAGAATATTTTTTGTTTCCACTTATTCTTTCTTCTAAAATTTCATCTTCTAATTCTTCACTCTTCAAACAGTTGTTACTTTTATCATTATTTAAGCTGTAAGCGTTTGCAATTTTTATCAATTTTGTATTAATACTGTTAATATCCGGACCACTTGCCCAGCTATCTTGCTGTTCATAAAGTTTGCTTAAAAGATCCAATCTTTTCTCTTTATTTTCAACACATCTCAGAACTTTTTCAGCATTTAATGCCGCCAAGTCCAAAGGAAATCCATGATGTTCAAATCTAACACTATTTGTATCAATAAACTCTTCTTTTAGCTTATCGAAGATTTTAGTGTGAAAGTTTGCACAATGAGGGCAAGTTAAAGAAGAAAAAACCTTCACAGTTACTTTTGCATCATCGCTTCCAATTGATATAAAATTTTTATTTTCCGATGGGCTTACATTAGAACTGTTAAAGAGAAATACAATTATAAAAAAATAAAATAACGAACTAATTTTTGGCATGCGAATTTTATTTCCTTCTATTCAAGACATTTATTAGATTAGTGAGATTTTTTTGCAAATTAGTATTTCCAATTTTTTCAATTTTTTTTTGCAATCTAGCTTTCTGACCTTCATTAAAATGATATTTTTTACTTTTATCAACTTTTTCCTTAATCAAAACGAGTCTAATATCTTTAATAAATTGGTAACCAAAAAAAGAATTTATTTTATCAACAATATCTTTTTTGCTATATTCAACAAGAATTTGGTCACCGTGAAAAACGTTCAGAACTAGCGTCCCGTTTTTAAGTTCACGACCTGTTTTGACAGATTTTGGGTAACAAACACTGGAAATTTTTTTTCCAACTAAATTGGACCAATTATAGATTATGTTTGAATAATTATGGCCACCTTTTTTTAAGATTGTTTTTAGCCCATAAGGCAATGACTTTGATACTGTCTTAATACCTTGAATAGAATACATTGATTTATTAATATAAACTTTTTTACCATGCATATTAAAACTAATTTATCAAAAAAAATAATTACTTGGTATGATAATAATAGACGATCTTTGCCTTGGCGCGTACCGTTTAATTCATCTAGAAAGCTTTATTACAGATTATTAAGTGAGTTTATGTTGCAGCAAACCCAGGTAAAAACCGTGATTCCCTATTTTCAAAGATTCACAAAAGAAATTAAAACTTTAAAAAAACTTTCTACAACCAGCGAAAGAAAAGTTCTCAAACTTTGGGAGGGACTAGGTTATTACAGAAGAGCAAGAAATCTACTTGCCACAGCAAAAATTATTGTTAATCAAAAAAACTTAATACTGCCCAAGACTTTAATTGACATAAAAAAACTTCCGGGAATAGGGGACTATACCGGAAATGCTTTATTAGCACTGGTCTACAATCAGCCTCGGTTAGCTTTAGATGGTAATGTTAAAAGGGTTTTGTCTAGAATTATAAACAGACATGAGAGAAAATTAGATTTTGAAAATATAGTTGAAAAAAATAAAAAAAAATTATTTTACCCAAAGAGAAATTCAGATTTAGTAGAAGCCATGATGGAGTTTGGAGCTTTAATTTGCAAACCTCAAGAACCGAACTGTAGAATTTGTCCTATTAATAAAATTTGCGAATTTCGTAAATCTGGTAGACGCATTAAATTAACCGATACAGTTCAATCAAATAAAAAAAGCTATAATATTTTTTGCTACCTGAACAAAAAAAAACAAATTGGCTTAACAAATAAAAATAATTTAGGTTTTTTAAAAGAATATAACCTTCCAATAATAAAAGAAAAATTAAACAAAGATAAATTTAAAAGTTGGAACTTTCTCTGTAATTACAGAAATTCTATTTCAAATAAAAAATTGGACATTGATTTATATTATAGATTTTCAAATAAAATTCCAAAAAACTTAAATTGGTATTCCATATCTGATAATAAAGAATTTATACCAACATTTACTAAAAAAATTTTTAAGCAAGTAGAAAACTTATATTCATGAAAAAAAAAATTGCAATAATAGGATCTGGTATTGCTGGTCTGACTGCCGCAAATCTATTAAAAAAAAATTCTGATTTTGAGGTAATGGTTTATGAAAAAGAAAACATATTAAGCCTAGAAGAAGGTTACGGAATACAATTATCTCCCAATAGTATTTCGATTTTAAACAAAATAGGATTTGGTAATATAGACAGTAATAGTATTTTTAATCCATCAAAATTAAATTTTTACTCAGCTAATAATAATAAAATTTGCGATTTAAATTTAAATAGATTTAATCTTGAATCGGCCAAGTACACCACATTAAAAAGATCTAACTTGATTGAATTTTTAAAGAATAAATTGTTTTCAAATAATATGAAGTTTGGAAAGGAAGTAAAAAAGATTTCAAAACTTAAGGGGAAATTATTAATTAATTTTATAGACAACACCAATGATTTAGTGGACTTTATAATTGTTTCGGACGGTGTTTTTTCTAAAACGAAATCAGTAATCGAAAATAAAATTATTAAACCTCACTATAGCGGATCCATTGCAATCAGAACAGTGATTAAGTCTGACCGAAAATTTAATTACGAAAATGAAAATATATCATTAATAATGTTTCCAAATGCACATATAGTGATCTATCCAATAAACAAAAAAAATGATCTCAATTTAACTTGTATTATAAGACAAAAATTTTTTGAAAATATTGATATAAATTCAATAATAAAAAAAACAATTTTGAATAAAAATAATAATTTAGAAAATTTATTTAAAGACTCTCTGAAGTCATGGCCAATTTACATAAGCAAGAGTCCTACAAAATCAATTTATGAAAACGTGTTTTACTTGGGAGATGCTTTTTATGCTTTTGTTCCAACAATGGCACAGGGTGCATCACAATCTATTGAAGGAGCAAACGAGCTATTTAATTTACTATCCAAAGATGTAGGAGAAATGCAAAATCTTTATTTTGAAAAAAGATTGGAAAGAACTAAACTAATTAATAATAGATCTAAATTAAATTATTTTTCTTTTCATTTAACAAGCCCATTGATGATTCAGGCTAGAAACCTTGTGTTAAAAAGGATTATAAAAAGCGAAAAATTTTTAGATAATTATTTGGGAAATATTTATAAAAAAATCTAAGAAGTGGGTCTCAATCTTTCTCTTAACTCGTCAATTGGTTTTAAATTATTACCCGACTGATAGTACCAGTAAGTCCAACCATTACAGCTTTCGGCGCCTATTATTTTTGCAGCAACCTTATGGATTGAGCCTTCAGTTTTTTGGCATTTTAAACTGCCATCAACCATAATTTTTGCGTTATATTTCTTTTTTTGATCAAACAATAAAGTTCCTGGCTTGATCAATCCCATTTCTATCAAAGATCCAAAAGGGACTCTCGGTTTAGATTTATTATTTTGAATCGTATCTAGACAATTATCTTCTATGGCATTTGTTTTGCTTATTCTTTGATGGGCAGCTAAAAAATATTTTTTGTCCTTCTCTATGCCAAAATATTGTCTTCCTAATTTTTTTGCAACAACCGCAGTAGTTCCTGTACCTAAAAATGGATCAAATATCAAATCACCTTTGTTCGTTGCCGCTAGTATCACTCTATGAAGTAAAGCTTCAGGTTTTTGTGTTGAATGAACTTTTTTTCCATTCTTTTTTAATCTTTCTTTTCCATTACAAATAGGAAGGGTCCAGTCAGATCTCATTTGCAAGTCATCATTTAAGCATTTTAAAGATTGATAATTAAATGTGTATTTAGATTTTTTATTTTTTGAAGCCCAAATTAAAGTTTCATGTGCGTTAGTAAATCGTGTTCCTTTAAAGTTTGGCATTGGATTATTCTTTCTCCAAATAATATCATTTAGTATCCAATAATTTAAATTTTGTAAGTGGTAGCCTAATCTAAAAATATTGTGATAAGTACCAATAACCCAAATGGTACCATTGTCCTTTAAAATTCTTTTACATTCTTTTAGCCAAGCTTTACAAAAGTCGTCATAATGCTTAAAGTTTGAAAATTGATCCCATTTATCGTTAACTCCGTTTACTTTACTATTATCAGGTCTTTTTAATTTTTCTCCGATTTGCATGTTATAAGGAGGGTCAGCAAAAACTAAATCAAATGTTTTATCTGGAATTTTTTTTAATTCTTCCAAAGAATTTCCATTCACAATTTTGTTAGAAAATTTTGACATTATTGAATTCAACCCGAAATTGAATCCGCCGTCAAATTTTTTTTTAAAAAAAATGAGTCTATAGTGTATCGAGGATTCCTATTGGGACAAGATGTTGTGTACAGGCCTATAACTTTTTCTATGGTAGTCTGTAACTCCAAATTTTTTTAAGGCACCGAGATGTTGCCAAGTGCCGTAGCCAAAATTTTTATGCCATTTGTATTGTGGAAATTTATTTCCTAATTTTATCATATAAAGATCTCTATAAGCTTTTGCCACGATGGAAGCTGCAGAAATGCATTTAATTTTTTTATCTCCTTTAATTACAGTTTTAGAATTTTTTATTTTTTTGGGGGCATGAGTTCCATCAACTAAAAAAATATGTGGTTTTTTTTTAAGTTTTTCTATGGCCCTTTCCATTGAAAGTAATGTGGCATTAAAAATATTGTATTTATCTATTTCATTTACGGATGCCGAACCAATGGCATACCAAGAATTTTTTTTTATATGCTCTGCAATTTCTATCCTATCTTTGAACGGGATAGTCTTTGAATCTCTTAAAATTTTTCTATTTATACTTCTTTTTAAAATAAGAGCACAGGAAATAACGGGACCTGCCAAACAACCTCTTCCAACTTCATCTACACCAGCAAAAATTTTATTAGCCATTTAATTTTATTTTTAACTCAGACATTTTTTTTCTGATCATTTTTAAATCTTCCCAAGCATGCTTTTTTTGATCTGGTTGTCTCATCAGAAAAGCAGGGTGGAATGAAGCAATGACTTCTGGGCTAGCCTTACCAATTTTTTTACTTACCCATTTTCCTCTAGCCTTAGAAATTACTACTTCGTTGCCTATAAGTGCATTCAGCGCGGTACTACCAAGCAACAACAGAATCTTAGGATCAACCAACTCTATATGTTTAATAAGAAAAGGAAGATATCT
>Ga0208764_10001898_pt1 | contig 13305 bp, 9 predicted proteins | sample ETNtaG_18_FD_185762 | JGI IMG/M metagenome (GOLD analysis project Ga0208764, IMG submission 185762) | Marine microbial and viral communities from oxygen minimum zone, Eastern Pacific Ocean - ETNP201302SV91 (SPAdes) (version 2) | ecosystem: Environmental > Aquatic > Marine > Oceanic ... | reverse complement strand
TTTTCGCAGATCTGGATTACGAAACCCTGCAAATAGAACGCCATCAGGGCCAGCTAAAAAACCTAGATTCTCCCAGTTCTCTGCATCGCTCGTCATTTCTTTTTTTACCTTAGCTCGAATTTTTGGATCTTTTAATCTTTCTACCCAATTATCATAGCCACCTTCTTGAACCCATGGTGGCATGTGTGCATTCAATCCTGTTGCACCTGCAATATAAGTATACATATCAGCTGTGATATCTAATCCTCTTTCTCTTGCAGCAGCAATCTTTTCTATCACCAAATCTATTTTATAGTGGTTTTTTACACCACCTGCTTTCAAATGATAAATTTCTGCAGAAATATTTGCTTTTTCAGCTATTGTAATCAATTCATCTAAGGCTTCTAATAATTGATTGCTTTCACTTCTCATATGTGATATATACATACCTCCATACTCTGATGCCACTTTACATAATTCAATTAATTCTTCCGTAGTAGAATAAAATGCTGGAGCATAAATCAATGAAGACCCAATACCTAAAGCACCTTCTTCCATGGCTTCACGGACTAAGGACCGCATATTATTTAATTCATTCTCAGTAGGTCCTCTATCTTCAAATCCAATCTCATGAATTCTTAATGTTGTAGCTCCTACAAAAGATGCTACATTTGATGAAACACCTCTACGCTCAAGTGACTCTAAATATTCCCCAAGTGTTGTCCAGTCAATGGTATAGCCTGCAGCATTTTCTTGATTTGATTTTTTCATTGAATCATTTAATGGCCCCATAGATCCACCTTCACCATAAACTTCCAATGTAACACCTTGTTTTATATCGCTTAGTGACCGACCATCTTGAATTAATGATGTTGTTGCCCAACTAAGCATATTTATAAATCCTGGAGCTACAGCTAATCCTTTAGCATCAATTTCTTTACTTCCTTTTTCAGCTATCGTTTCATTCACTAAAACAATTTTGTCACCTTTAATTGCTACATCAGCAAGAAAAGGCGGCAAAGCGTTTCCATCATAAATCATGCCATTTCTTATGACAACATCATATTTTTCACAGCCTATCGCAATCAATAATGAAAAAATAATTAAAAACTTTTTAGTTATCATTCAAAAACCCTACCCATTAATTATTATATTTGTTCATCCAACCCATAATATGCTGTAGCTTACTGATATGATGACTTGGCCTAACGGAAATACCATGAGGCTCATCTGGAACCCGTACTAATACCGATTCCACTCCGAGTAGCTGTAAAGCCGCATAATACTGTTCTGAGTCTGGCATCGGCGTGCGATAATCAGCCTCTCCAGTTAACACCATTGTAGGTGTCTTGACGTTCTTAACTACAGATAAAAGATTTTTACTCTCATATTTCTCTACATTATCCCAAGGCATCCCTGGAAACCAATAGTTTGCTGTCCATGGAATATCAGAATAAAGAACAAAGCTATACCAATTAACTACAGGATATACAGTTACTGCAGCTTTGAAACGATCGGTACGGCCAATCATCCAACATGTCAAGACACCACCACCACTACCACCAGTTACAAATAGATTGTTCTCATCAATATATCCTTTTTTAATTGCCGCATCTACTCCAGAGTTAAGATCATAAAAGTCATCTCCAGGATAATCATGGTGAATTAATTGAGCAAATTTTTCACCATAACTCGTACTTCCACGAGGATTTGTATAAAGAACAACATATCCATGGGCAGCCATCATTTGTTTTTCTAAATAAAATCTATCACCATAATTAGAGAATGGACCACCATGTATTTTAATTATTAAAGGATATTTTTTTGATGGATCAAAGCCTGGTGGTTTCATGATCCATCCTTGAATATCTAAGCCGTCATGGGAAGATTTGTACCAAATCTCCTCAATTTTCCCAAGCTCTTTATTCGCAAAAAGATCTGCATTGACTGTTGTAATAATTTTAGGTTTTCCTCCTTTTATATTTCCAACAGCAAGGTCGGAAGGAATATCAGGACGAGTTGTTAGCATAACAAATTTTCCATTGGATGCTATAGAATATCCTCTTCCGAGATCAGATGCCATTATATCTGCTTTGCCATTCAATGTAGTTTTCGCAAGTTTTGTATTACCTTCTGTTGCGTAAGTGAAAATGATATTTTTACTATCTCCGGACCAACTTAGGTTAGAAACACCTCGGTCAAGTTTGGTCTTAATTCCTTGAATTTTTTTTGTTTTTAAATTCATTAGATAGATGTGAGAAATTTGAGTTGCCATCATCTTATTATCATAACCAGTATAGGCCAAATACTTTCCATTAGGTGATGGCGTAGGGTTTCCATCAGGTCCATCTCTATTTGTAAGCTTATCCATTGATCCGTCTTTAATACTTATTTGAAAAATATCACTTTGACGATATCCTTCAGCTTCCCATTCATCATTCAAATTAGTTGATACATATATATATTTACTATCTCTGGACCAGACAGTTTGACCACCACGATACGAAGCAAAATTGAACCGACCAGAAGTTAATTGACGAGAAGTGCCCCCCTCTGATGGAACAATAAACAAATGTTTATATCCCTTTAAATAGCCAACACCATCATATCGATATACCAAGCGATCAATTACTTTAGCTGGAGCTGCCCACTCAGCTCCTTTAGGAGCAGCGGGGAGATCTACTTTAAAATCTGCACCCGTTGTAACAGTTCCAAAAAATGCGACATGATTGCCGTCTGGAGACCAGCTTACACCATGAGGACCAGTTTGAACATTAGTCAATGTAGTAGTCTCACCTGTATCCATCCATCGTTTATGGATCTGACCAGAGCCAGAAGAACTAGATACATAGATTATCTGTTTGCCATCAGGAGACCAGCGGGGCTGACTATTGCTATTCTGCCCACTAGTGACTGGGCGATTATTACTACCATTAAAATCAATGATCCAGATATTGGAGTAACGCTTATCTTTCATAACATCACTACCAGAACGTACATAAATGATCTGTGAACCATCAGGAGAAATTCGTGGATCAGATACACCTTCCATCTCAAAAATATCCATTGGTTGTAAAACATTTTTATTCTGAGCGATAATTATATTAATTAAAAATAATATGTATACAATTATAGATTTCTTTACATTGATTCTAGTAAAATTATTTTTCATAAAACCTCCTAATATTCTAATATTTTTTCAACTTAATGCTTGGCTAAGGTCATCAATCAAATCAGATGCAGATTCAATTCCTACTGCTAAACGAATTAATGATTTATCTATCCCTGAGTCTAAGAGTTCTTCATCACTAAGGAGTGAATGTGATGTTTGAACTGGCCGTGTAACCAATGACTCAACCCCACCCATGCTTGCGGTGCACATAGGAATTTGTAATTGATTCATTACCTTATCAGCCTCTTCTACTCCACCTTTAACAACAAAACTCAGCATTCCTCCAAATCCGCATAACAAATTTTTTGCTCTTTCATGGCTAGGATTTGATTCTAGCCCAGGATAATTGACATGTGCTACCATAGGATGATCATTTAAAAAGGTGGCAATCTTCATTGCATTACTACACTGCCTTTTTATCCTCAATGATAAAGTTTTCATCCCTCGATGTAATAAAAAACATGCATTTGGATCCAAGCATCCCCCAAGATGATTTAACTTTGAATTAATATCTGTCATATGGGGTTCATTACCAATTATTGCCCCAGCAACTATATCAGTGTGTCCATTTAAAAATTTAGTTGCAGAATGAAGAGAGATATCAAATCCTAACTGAATTGGACAAAATAATGCTGGACTAGCAAATGTATTATCTATCATAGAAATTAAATTATGTTCCTTTGCAAAGCTGACAACTTTATCTAAAGGGGCCACCTCAATTAGTGGATTTGTTATTGTTTCCACATATATAACCTTAGTATTTGATTTCAATTTACCTTTCCAGTCAGATGGATCCATGGCATCTATAAAGTCAAACTCAATACCATATTTTGGCAGGTCATGTTTTATATAATCGGCTGTTCCGCCATATAATGTTTTATGAGCTAATAGATGATCACCTGATTTTAGAAACGTTAAAAGTGAGGTTGTGATTGCGCTCATTCCTGATGACGTGACAAGTGCACGGTCTCCTCCTTCAAGAATTGCGAGCTTCTCATGCAGTACAATATGATTAGGTGTATTATTTAATCTAATATATTTTAGATCATCGTAACTCTTTTGACCTGAATACTCAAAAGTTGAACTTTGAAAAATTGGCACATTTGCAGCACCTTCAATTCGAGGATCTGGCTCACCCGAATGAATAATTTTTGTATCAAATGAAATATCTTTTTTTTTCATAATGTTAATCTTTTCCTTCTTTTTTAACATATTTATCTAACCAATTCGCTGTTTCCCATAAAACATGCATGACTGATTCTCTAGCTCTATAACCATGGCTCTCATGTGGAAGCATAACTAATTTTGCAGTGGCGCCATGTCCTTTTAGCGCATGATAATAACGTTTACTTTGAACAGGGAAAGTCCCCGAATTATTATCTGCCTCACCATGAATTAGTAGAATAGGCTCATTTACTTTATGGGCATGCATAAATGGAGACATCCCAAAATAAATTTCTGGAGCTTGCCAAAATGTTCTTTGCTCAGATTGAAAACCAAAAGGAGTCAAGCTTCGATTATATGCGCCGCTCCTCGCAATTCCAGCCTGAAAAATATCGGAATGACTTAATAAGTTTGCTGTCATAAATGCACCATATGAATGACCTCCAATTGCAATCTGATCCCGAGTCGTAATATTTTTTTCAACCATAATATCTGCTGCAGCTTGTGCGCTTGCTACTAACTGTTTAACAAAGTTATCATTTGGCTCTTGATTATCTTCTCCAATAATCGGCATTGTTGCACCCATTAAAACAGCATATCCATACGAAAGCATCAACATTGCTGAAGATGATGATGAAGCTGGATTTATTGTTGAAAAACGATATGGAGAACCAACTACCTGTGATGCAGCCTTTGAGGTTTTAAATTCTCTAGGATAAGCCCATACAAGTAATGGTAACGGTCCATCACTTGGCTTTCTTCCCGGCGGCAGATAAAGTGTTGCTGATAAATCGATCCCATCATCTCTTTTATAAGTTATCATTTCCTTATAGAGACCTTTCATTTGTGGATATGGATGGGCAAAAGATGTGATTGCCTTTAATGAGTTATCATTCATTCCACGAAGATAATAGTTTGTTGGTTCATCTTTTGATTCACGCCTAGTAATAATTGATCGATCTTTTTTATCCATAAATGTAACAGCACTTTCATAATAAGGTGCAGCGCATCTCCATAATCGTTTTGATTTTTTTGTTTCTAAATCAAATTCATCAACAAATGGCATATCGCCTTCTTGTGATGCTCCATTCCCAGACATAAATATTTTTCTACCACCTTCATCTAATAATATTAATACAGATCTACCAAAATTGTTTGTTTCTCTCATTGGAAATCCTGGGTCGTTGTATCGATCTTCATACGACCGATCGATTATTTTTCTATTTTCTCCTTTTGATGGATTAACATGCCATGTTGTTGTTCGACGCTCTGTCCATTTTCTTGCCGAAACCAAAGCTGTTTTTGCATCTCCCCAGTAAACACTTGAATATCTTAACTCGAGTTTTATTAACTCTTTAGGACTTCCATTAAATGGCTCATTTATTGTAAAAACCTTATCCCTAAATGGAACTTTTTTTCTAGGGTTACCATCATCAAGTGCCTCAACAAAATATATTGTTGAACCTTCATCCGAGCGCCATCCAAAAGATCTTGGGCCAGTAATTACCCCATCTCTTCCGATAGGGACACTTTCCGAAAGAGGAACATCACGAAGTGTATGAACAAGTTTACCATTTTTATTAAGAATTTCTACAAGGAATGGAAATCGGTTTACAGTTACTAAATACGAGAACGGCCGATGAATGTTTTCCATTAAAATATATTGGCCATCTGGCGATGGCTCAGCTCTTCGGATAATGCCTGATTTTCCAATTTTTTTTGTTTTACCCTTCATGTTTACCCTAACGAGCTGAGAACTCATATAGTACTCAAAAAGCTTTTCATCATATGAATTTGTTAGTAAATCTTGATAGGTACGTGCTGGTGCAACTTTACCTAAGTTTTCTTGAATTACAGGTGAATCAGGTACTCTTGAAGCTTGAGGAGGATTTCCTCTGTTATCTATAATTGTTTTTACTATTAATTCTTCGCTATTTGATATCCAATAGAACGGGGCTCCCCAAATAGCATTCAAAGCAGATTTTAATAATAATTTACCTTTACCATTTTTTACATTAACAATATATAGGTTTATCTGGGTTCCTTTTGTTACAGATAAGGCTATCTGTTTTCCATTTGGAGACCAGCTTATATTTGAGATTCTCCCATCTCTTGGTAAACCTTTAACTTTCCTTTTTTTGCCGGTTTGAATATTTTGGATCACTAAACCTGTATAGTAACTGCTTCGACTCCTTCCATTTGTAGCTGGATTAATACGTAAACCTGCTAGTCTAAGTTCAGGCTGAGATAATTCTTCAATTGAAGTCAAAGTAGATCTTTCCATAATTAATATCTGTTTTTTATCTGGCGATATACTAACTCCAGGTGTTGCTGGCGCATCAACAATATCTGCAATCGCTTTCGGTGGCATTTTATAATCGTTATTTCCAATGGCGAATACATTAATAAATAAAAAAATAATTGCTGATAATTTTATTTTATTTTTCAAAATTACCTCCTTAGTAACTTCATCTTATAAAATCCCTCCTCAAGGATTATATATATTATTTTAATTTGTTGTAAGAAAATAACTTTATTTATTATCCTTAAACAATGGTCGACTTATAAATAAATATTGAACCTTGTTTTATAGAATAAATCACCCTTATCATTAGTCCTTCAAATTTATATGATATCCATTTAGTTAGGAGGATTTAATGACAGTTTTACATTCATCGATCAAAGAAAATGATTTCCAATTTTATGGACTTGTAGTCTTGAGAGTATTAATTGGGTGGCATTTTTTGTATGAAGGGATATCTAAATTGATCAATCCATACTGGTCATCTGCAGCATATCTTTTAGATTCAAAATGGATCTTCTCAGGTCTAGCAAAAACAATTGTCTCAAATCCAACATTACTTACCATCTCTGATAATGTTAATATGTGGGGATTAACTCTGGTTGGCGTTTCACTGTTACTTGGACTTTTGGCAAAATATGGTTCACTTGCAGGAATGATATTTGTTTGTTTATACTATTTATTCGCCCCGCCACTGTTAGGCTTAGAATATAGTCGACCTGGCGAAGGTAGTTATTTAATTGTTAATAAAAATTTAATCGAAGCTTGTGCTCTTTGGGTGTTATACTGTTTCCCAACAAGTCAAGTTGTAGGAATAGACCGTTTCTTGAACGATGCGAAATAATTAAAGGAGAAATAATTATGAGTAAAAAATCCAAATCTTCAAAAAATACAAATTTAGAACGCAGAGATTTAATTAAAGGACTTGCAACTGTACCTGTTGCTGGTGTCTTCTTAGTGAATTTATGGCGTAAAATGAAAAGAGACGCAACAAAAAAGGCAAATTTATTATCAGATTTAGTTCAAGAAAAGTCTGCTCCTAATGTTGTTAGATCATTATCAAATAGTCGTCACTTAAATATTGGGATCATTGGATATGGCGGTAGAGGTGGGCATCTTATTCGTGGAGCAGGTTTCGCAACTAAAAGTTGGACAGATACAGTTTACAAGAATGCACAAAAAAATAAATTAGATAAACAGTTTGATACATTTATGTCTCAAGAAGATTTGAATTGTTCATTAGTAGGAGTTTGCGATCTTTTTGACAATAATGCTGAACTAGGTATTAATGCTTCTCAAAATGAAACACGCCCTGGTGGAATGCCAAAAAATACTGCCACTAGATATCGCACACATGAGGAACTATTAGCAAATGATAATATTGATGCTGTCATCATTGCCACCCCAGATCATTGGCATGCCCAAATTACTATTGATGCTGCAAAAGCAGGAAAACATGTTTATTGTGAAAAAGGAATGACCAGAACATTTGATGAAGCTATTAAAGTATATGACGCCGTAAAAGAAACTGGAATAACCTTTCAACTTGGTCATCAAAATAGGCAAGTGGAAGCGAATGAAAAAGCTAGGCAAATTTATGAGCAAGGTCTTTTAGGACCAGTAAATCTTGTTGAGCTAACCACAAATCGCAACTCTCCATGGGGAGCTTGGTATTGGGGAATACATCCTGATGGCAACAATAAAACTATTGACTGGGAAAGATTTCAACAACCTTCTCCAAATAAACTTCCTTGGGGCAATGGCAAAGAAGCTTTAGAAAGATTCTTTAGATGGAGATGTTGGTTTGACTATGGGACTGGTCTTTCAGGAGACCTACTTTCACATGATTTTGATACAATAAATCAAATTATGGATATTGGAATTCCAAAATATGTCACATCTTCCGGAGGAATCTACCATTATACAAAAGAGAATTATCCAGATATAATTGGCTATGATAGAGATGTTCCAGATGTTTGGAATGCTACCTTTGAATATCCTGAAAGAGATCTAACCCTTTTATACAGTGCAAGTTTATCAAGTAGTAATCCCAGAGGTAATCGAATCATGGGCCATGATGCTACTATGCAAATGGGTGGTCAAAGTGGTGGTGGATCAATTCATGGATTTGTAGTAACTGCTGACGAACTTTCAACTCAATATAAAGATCGACTTGATAGTGGTATAATAAATCCTAATTATCCAATTTATACTTATTCGCCAGGTTCAAAACAAATTGATGGCGTGACATCAGCAACTTCCCGTTATTTTGCTCAAAAAGGTTTGCTCTACACATATCGTGAAGGTAAACGAGTAGACCCAACTCACTTACACGTAAAAGATTGGCTTGATTCAATCCGAGATGTTTCTCAACCAAGATGTAATATTGATGTTGGATTCCATGAAGCTGTTACATGTGCAATGGCAACAGAATCATATTTAAAAGGACGTAGAATAGAATGGGATCCAGTTAATAGAAAATTGATCTAAGAGAATTACTAACATATGAATAAGAACACTCGTTTAGGAACCATGATGTTCCTCCAGTTTGCTATTTGGGGTGCCTGGCTACCATTAACTGCGCGATATCTTTCTGCAACTGTTGCTGAAGGTGGACTGGGATTCTCCGGGTCAGAAATTGGAATGATATTAGGGTTGGCAGGCTCAATTGGTGCAATTGTATCCCCTTTTATTGCGGGACAATTTGCTGATCGATATTTCAGCACTGAACGAATACTATCCTTCTTAGTTATTACTGGTGGAATAGTAAAGTGGTACACGGCAACAAGAACAGATTATGAGTCATGGCTTTGGCTATCCATTCTTTACAGCGTATTATATATGCCAACCTTGGCTTTGTCAAATTCTGTTGCGTTTTCTCATATTGATGACAGTGAAAATACTTTTCCAAAAATTAGAGTTTGGGGTACTATCGGTTGGATTGCTGCAAGTTGGGCATTTCCAATGATTTGGCTTCAACAGGATTTATCATTTCAACTTATGCCACCATTTTTATCTGGAGAAGAAGTGCCAGGTGTAACTGCACGTTTGGCTGATGCTCTTAAATTTTCAGGAATTATCTCTTTAATATATGGTGCATTTTGTTTCCTATTGCCGAATACACCTCCGAAAGCAGATGCTGTGGAAAACCTTGCTTTTAAAAAAGCATTTAACCTTTTTAGCAATAAATCATTTTTAGTTTTAGTATTAGCCAGTTTAGGCGTAAGTATTATTCATCAAATTTACTTTCTGCAAACAGGCCCCTTCCTTTCATCTATTGGTATAAAAGATAGTTCTATTGGACCAGCAATGACGATTGGACAATTTGCAGAAATTGCAACTATGGCTTACTTGGGCTTCTTTTTGAAGCGCCTTGGTTTCAAAAAAGTTATTACAATTGGAATTTTTGCTTACTTTGCAAGATATATGATATTTGGAACATCCTTTCTACCCACCTGGGTTATGGTGATGAGTCAAGCTTTTCATGGATTTTGTTTTGCTTTCTTTTTTGCTGCAGGTTTTATCTACGTTGACAAATTAGCTGACGATGATGTTCGTCATTCAGCGCAGACAGTTTTTGGAATCATTATTTTTGGTGGAGGTCCAGTAGTTGGTGGATGGCTATCAGGCTATTTACAGAATATATATACACTTGATGGAGTGTTCAATTATTCAAGCTTTTGGTATACACTTGCTGGAATTGGACTTGTTGTAACTGTTCTATTCTATTCTTCTTTTACTAGTACGCTATCTAAGGAAACAGCTTCATGAAAAACAATCGAATTGGTATAGGTTTCATTGGCGGTGGATTTATTACACGCTTTCATATTCAATCTTTGATATCAGTTAGAAATGTTGATGTTTTTGGAGTGGTATCTAGGACAAGATCCTCAGCTGAAGAATCTGCAGTGATTGCTAATAAAATCGGTGTGGGAGTAGATGCTAAAGCATATGACTCAATTACTGAAATGATTGCTGATCCAAATATTGATGCCCTTTGGGTTTGTTCACCTAATTTTGCAAGGATAGAAACCTTTGAGGAGATTGCTGATGCTATTTCTACTGGAAAAGGTGAATTGATTGGAGTTGCTTGTGAAAAACCACTTGGAAGAAATGTTGAAGAAGCAAAAAGAGTTCTTGCGTTAACTAAAAGCGTTGGATTGCTAGATGGATATTTAGAGAATCAAGTTTTTTCACCATCTATTACTAGAGGTAAAGAAATTGTTTGGGCTAGAGGAGCAGCTACAACTGGAAGACCATATTTAGCAAGAGCAGCAGAAGAACACAGTGGTCCGCATATGCCATGGTTTTGGGAAGGGGCATTACAAGGTGGTGGAGTGCTAAATGATATGATGTGTCACTCTGTTGAAGAAGCAAGATTCATGCTGACTGAGCCTGGTAAGCCCAGGAATTCCATTAGACCAATCAGTATTAGTGCACACACAGATTGTTTAAAGTGGCAGCGACCAGAGTATGCTAAAATATTATCAGATAATAGTAATGGAGAAACCGATTATTTAAAAAGGCCATCAGAAGATTTTGCTAGATCATTGATAGAGTATCTCGATGAAGATGATAATAAACTTATTGTTGAGACTACTACATCTTGGTGCTTTGTTGGAGAAGGATTACGTTTAAGTATGGAACTTTTTGGTCCTGAATATTCTATGTTTGTGAATACGCTTGATCCTGATCTAAAAGTATTTTTTAGTCGTAAAGTTTCAGGAAGTGAAGGAGAAGATTTAGTTGAAAAACAAAATGCAGAGTCTGGTGGTATGCCTGTTGTAAGTAATGAAGCAGAAGTATATGGTTATAGCGCAGAAAATCGACATATGGTTGAATCTTTTCTTAATGGGAAAAGACCGGATGAGAACTTTGATGATGGACTAGAGGTTACCCGCCTTCTTATGGCTGCCTATATGAGCGCAGAACAAGAAAAAACAATTAAACTTCCAAATGATAATATTGAAACATTTATTCCAGCCGTAGCTGAAGGCAAATGGAATCCAAAAGATAATTGATTACAAGAATAAGTTTTATTTTATCCTTTAGCCTGTTTATGGGCTGCACATCTGATAAAAATTGGATTGTGTTTTTTGATGGTAAAACCGTTCAAGGTTTAAGAGGCTATAAGCAATCAGGTTTTCCAGAAGATTCCTGGACAGTAAGAGATGGCAACTTAAAGAGTGTCCCTAAAAATGGTATTGATTTGATTAGCGAAGATGTTTTTGAAGATTTTGAACTTAAATTAGAATGGAAAGTTGAAGAAGGTGGGAATAGTGGGATTTTCTATTTTGCTACAGAAAAATCGGATGAAATATGGCACACAGCCCCTGAAATGCAAGTCTTAGATAATATGTTTCATACTGATGGGAAGAAGTCAAAGACGTCCGCGGGAGCTTTGTATGACCTCATTGAACCAGTTATTGAAAATGTAAAGCCTGCCGGGGAATACAATCAGGTAGTAATTATATCAAAAAATAAACACATAGAACATTGGTTGAATGGGAAAAAAATATTAGAATATGTTTATCAAAGTAGTTCAATGTGGGAGCTCGTTAATAATAGTAAATTTAAAGATATGCCTTATTTTGCAAAAGCCACTAAGGGCTCTATTGGTCTACAAGGTGATCATGGAGAAGTTTGGTATAGAAATATTAGAATAAGAAAATTATAAAAACTATGGATATCAGAAAAATGAATCTACTTAAACTTATTACATTATCATTGATTCTTACATACTTCATGGGTTGCTCTTCATCAACTAATAAGTGGCAAGTTCTTTTTGATGGAAAAAATACTGAACACTGGAGAGGGTTTGGTAAAGAAGATTTTCCTAATGACAATTGGGAGGTAGAAAACAATACACTAAAAACTATCCCTGGGTTAAAAAATACTTTAGATATTATAACTAAAGAGAAATATCAGAATTTTGAATTAGAACTAGAATGGAAAGTTTCTAAAGCAGGTAATAGTGGAATATTTTATTTTGCGTCTGAATCTCAAAGCTATATATGGCAATCAGCTCCTGAAATGCAAGTACTCGATAATGATAATCATCCAGATGGAAAAAATCCGCTCACTTCGGCTGGTTCCTTATTCGCTTTGATTGCTCCTAATAATGGTAAGACCAAATCAGTTGGTAAGTTTAATAAAGCTAAAATTAAGGTTTTAAAAAATAGAGTTGAACATTGGTTGAATGGGGAAAAAATATTAGAATATGTTTATCAAAGCAATGCAATGTGGGAGCTTGTTGCGAAAAGTAAATTTAAAGATATGCCCTACTTTGGTAAAACCACCATTGGACATATTGGTCTTCAACATCATGGTGAAGAAGTATGGTATAGAAATATTAGGATACGAAAGTTATAAAATGAAAAGAAGAAAATTTATTAAAGATAGCTCATTTCTAATTGGCGGATTGTCTTTACCTTTTATTGGTTCATCGTTTTTATCAGGTTGTTCTAATCAGCCTACTTTTAAAATTTCGTTAGCCGAATGGTCTTTACACCGCACGCTTAGAAGTGGAAAAATGGATCATCTTGACTTCTACTCTGTTGCAAAAAATGAATTTAATATATCAGCTGTTGAATATGTCAATTCATTCTTTTTTGATAAGGCGAAAAACCAATCTTATCTTAATGAAATGAAAACGAGAGCAGATGATCATGGGGTAAAAAGCTTATTA
>Ga0208764_10001897_pt1 | contig 13306 bp, 12 predicted proteins | sample ETNtaG_18_FD_185762 | JGI IMG/M metagenome (GOLD analysis project Ga0208764, IMG submission 185762) | Marine microbial and viral communities from oxygen minimum zone, Eastern Pacific Ocean - ETNP201302SV91 (SPAdes) (version 2) | ecosystem: Environmental > Aquatic > Marine > Oceanic ... | reverse complement strand
CATCAACTGCAAAAACATTTTTTTCTTTAACAGCTCTCAACTGGTTCCATTCTGAATCATTTCTAAGATATTTTTCATACTCTGAAACTGTTCTTTTAACATCAAAACCACATGGCATCAAGATTAACACATCTGGATCTGCATTTTCAATTTCTTCAATATCCATTTTTCTTGAATGCTCACCAGTTTTTGTTATCATGTTAATACCTCCTGAATATTCAATCATTTCTGGTACCCAATGTCCTGATGTAAAAAATGGCTTTATCCATTCTATTCCTAAAACTTTAGGTTTGTTTGAAATTTGTACATTTTTTATTCTATTTATTCGTAAATTAAGTGAATTAACAATTTCAATACCTCTTTGTACTTCATCAATTTTCTCTGCAATATCTTTTACACATTTTAAAATACCTTGTACATCATGAGGGCTCATTGAATAAATTTCTGGTTTCTCATCCAGAATTTCAATTGCATTTTTTACTTGATTGGTGTATGCTGAACAAACCTCACAAATTTCTTGTGAAATGATTAGATCCGGTTTTGCATTAGATACATTTTTCGCTATTAATTTGTAAATATCTTCTCCTTTCTCTGAAAGACTGCAAATTTTCTCATCAATTTCTTGGCTTGACATATTTTCTGGTTCAAAAACACTCTCTATCACTTTAGGTTTGTTTGAAGCATCACTTGGGAAATTACACTCATGAGTTACACCAAATAATTTTTCTTGTGCTCCTAATTCATAAATTAACTCTGTTGCGCTAGGTAAAAATGAAATAATTCTTTTATTCTTCATTTGAAATTCTTGTATTCTTTGTTCTCTTTAACTTTGTGTCAATTTTTTACTAGATGAATTATTTATTATTCATAAACTTCTGGAAAATATATGTCTAGAACAGGTTCTGATATTAGAAAAGGTATTGAACAAAACTGGCATGAATATCTTTCAAAGTATGCAAATCTTTTCTCTTCTAATGAAATACAGGGCTCTAGCCCTCCTTCAGTTTTTGTAGGCTCGTATGGATACCCCAAAGTTGGTATTGGGCCAATGTTACCTCCAATCCACGGAGATACTGCACTCTTAGATTCGCCTGAAAGATGGCTTGGAAAAAGCCTTGAAGAAATTGTCAATTATCGATTAAATCTTGTACGTGGAATACAAAAAACAGGAATTGAAGAGACCAGTGGTCGTTTCATTGAAAGTCTTCATGAATTAGCAATGTCATCAGGCTCTATTGATTCTGAAATAGAGTTCCTGAAAAAACCTACGCCAATTCCATCTCTTGATGGCCAAAATGCACCATTTGGCCCTCTTGGTGAAATAAAGACTGCAAAATTTTCGCCAAATTCTTCTATCAAACCAATAGAAAATGCATACTATGACACTGATCTAAAAGCTGAAGATGCAGTGATGAAACTTTATAATTCTGGAATTGAAATATCTAAAATTCAAAAATGTTTCAGTATTGGAATGTTTGGTAAAAACCGAAAATTAGTTCCAACAAAATGGAGTATCACTGCAACAGATCAAATAATATCTAATGATTTAATGCATAACATACTTGATTTTGATACAATTGACACGTATAGTGTCTTTAACTTTGATCACCTTGGAAATTTGTTTTCAGTAATATTATTCCCTCATAGATGGATTTTTGAAATGCAAGAAGCATGGCATGATAAAAATTCAATAGGATTTGGAAATGATTATGAAAATGCAAAAGGAATTGATCATACTCCGTCTATTGCAGGCGCATATTTTGCAGGTAAATTGGCAGTAACCGAGTACCTACAAAAAATCAAAAAGCAATCAGGTGTTATAATATTTAGAGAAATTCAATCTGAATATGCTGTACCTGTTGGTGTTTGGCAGGTTCGTGAAGGGGTGAGGGAAGCAATGAAAAAAACTCCTCAAGAAACAAATTCATTAAATGAAGCAATCAGTCTTGCAACAAAACGAATGAGTATTAGTAAAAATGAATGGCTTGCTCATGGAAATATGCTCAAACTTGTAGCTCAAACGAACATGTCGGATTTTTTCTAATATTTGCATATTTATTGAGAGACTTCAAACGACACTCAATGGAAAACAAAAGTGTGTTTATAGCAATTTTTCTTGTTTTATCTCCAATCCTATTCACAATGGCCATATATCCTGATAGCTTTAGTCTTAGCTGGAATCAAGGTAGAGGTGGATTTCTTTTTGCAGCCGCATTCATTGCAGCAGAATTAATTGGATTAAAATTTGTAATTCCAAGGAAGCGTTTCTTTTACTGCATTCCGTTAATTGCACTTACAATAACATACTTCGTATCTCTACAATTCGGTGTTAGAGATTACATAATGAGTTTAGTTGATGTTTTTGGTGTCTTAGAATATTCTTGGGAATGGTTATTTGATTTCACAGTAATGGCAATTTTTGTTACTGTGTCTCTTGCAATTCTATTTGGAAGAAAATGGATTAGAATAGGACCTGCTGGACCAATATTTCTAGCTGGTAATGCAATTATTTTGGCATTAGATTCTTTCTTTCCTTATGATACACTTGGGCCCTTACAATACATAGTACCTTATTTTGTACAAGCAAATGTTTGGGTGATAACTGCACTTGATCTTGGTGTTGCAACTGCGCGTGATAATCTAATGTTCCTTAATGGCGACTTTGGTCCTTTTGCATTACAGGTATTTTGGCCATCTGCAGGAGTTCATAGCATAATTATCTATTCACTTGTCATGATGGCATTTCTAATTAAAATGCGAATTCCACGAAACCGCAAAATTGGATATTTCATTATAGGAATTCTTGGAACTATTTTTGTAAATATGATTAGAATCTTTTCATTATCTGTTTATGCACTAAAAGTTACTACTGATCCTGAAGCTTGGGAAGAATTTCATTCTGTAGCTGGAGAAATAATGTTCCTTCCTTGGCTATTCATATTTTTACTAGTTGTTACTGCAGTTGAAACAAAAAGGCTCAAGAAATTAGAATCCGAAAAAACATCTAAAAATAATTTGTAATATTACTCTGACCTTCCACATCTGAAAATTCTGAAATTCTAACTCCAATTCTTCTAACCAACATATCTTGTTCTATCAATGCTTCTTCTAGTAGTTGATTTGTAACTTTTTTTAATTCAATAACATTATTTCCTGGATTTTTTAACATTTTTGATTTAGTTTTGGTGGATAAATCTTCATTTACAAATTGAATTCCAACTGAACGATACATTTTATTATTTTTGATTGCTATTTTATTCAATTGTACACACAATTCTTCTATATTTTCTCGAAGAAATTCAAGTTCTTTAGAATTTTTTTTCAACGTAGTAATCTTACTAAACTGAATTGTTGGTGATCTTGGTTTTACTAATTCTATATCAATTCCTCTTGCAGAATTGAAAATATATCCTCCTGTTTTTCTTCCAAACATTTTATTTAAATCAAAAATATTAATTTCTCTTAGATCTTTTATTGTGTTTACGTTCATTTGAGCAAAAACATCTTCTGTTTTTTTACCTATGCCTGGAATCGCTCTTATTTTTAATGGTGATAAAAATTCTTTAGTTTGTTCTAATTTTACAGTTGTTAGTCCATCAGGTTTTTTATAATCTGAAGCAATTTTTGAGAGTAGTTTGTTTGGAGTAATACCTATGGAACACGAAAGTTTTAGATTATTTCTTATCTCATTTTTTAATTGTTGTGCATGATGTTCTGCCTTTTGAAAATCATTTTCAGTTTTTAATGTAACATCTAGATATGCTTCATCTTTACCAACATATTCAAACACATCCGAATATTTTTCAATTATTTCCATTGCCTTTGATGATATATCTGAATAATAATCAAAATCTGCTGGTAAGAATATTGCATCTTGTTTTTTTAGTTTATTTTTTGCAAGCATGATTGGTATTCCTGATTTAACTCCAAATTTTCTTGCATTGTAATTTGCTGTAGCTATTGCTCCGCTATCTCCTCCTCTATCGGAGAAAATACAAACTGCAACACATTTTCCTTTAATTTTGGAATTTCTAATTTCTTCACACTGCGCATAAAAATAATCAAAATCTACATGAAATACAATCTTTTTTTCCATGGTATGTTTTAAAATTCAATTCTTATTACAATTACGTAATTTTATATCTGAATCAAAATTAATTATCTAATAATGGATTCGGCAATTGAAGTAAACGATGATGGTGTTAAGGTAAATCCTGAAATCATGGAAAATGAAAAATTTTATCATTGTATTTTTAAAAATAAGGTAATTCTAGTTTTTAAGGATCACCAAGAGTTTTTGAACTGTTTTGAAATAGAAGAAAAAGAAATAGTAGAAAAAATCAAATCCTCAAAAGATGAAGATATACATTCTATACTTGAATTGTATATCGAAAAAGAGAAGCTTAAAAAACAATAAACTTGTTGTACTGTATTAATGAGTACAAATTCTGATGCATCTGACATTCTTGATGAAATGATTGAGGATTCCAAAAATCCTGAACCAGAACATACTCCTGAACCAGAACATACTCCTGAACCAGAACATACTCCTGAACCAGAACATACTCCTGAACCAGAACATACTCCTGAACCAGAACATACTCCTGAACCAGAACATACTCCTGAACCAGAACATACTCCTGAACCACAATCTCAGAAAAAACCATTTAGTCCTGAAGAAAAACCTACACGAAAATTAATTTTGATTGGAGTTAAACCATTGGTCACATATGTAAATTCTACATTAACACAATTATCGACTTTACCCACTGTAACATTAAAGGCAAGAGGTCAACGTATTACTCAGGCCGTTGATGTATCGCAATTTATCATGAAACGTATGCATTCTATTGGTTATAGAATATCTGATGTAAGAATTTCCTCTGATGCATTAGAATCGCGAGATGGCAAAATCCGTAATGTTTCTACAATTGAGATTGATATTTCTAAATAATTAGTTATAATTTGAATAGGAAATCTATTCCAAAATAGATTAAAACTACGCTTAATCCGATAATTATTATCTTAAAATTTCTTTTTGAGAGATAATTTTTTGCTTTTGAAGAAAAGACTGCAATCGTAAATAACCATACGTAATCCATCCAGATATGAAATAAAAATAGAATTACGATTCCTACAATTCCAAAATTTTGAATTGATTCTAAAATTAATACTAGACCAATTGTTAACCACCAAATAATGAAAAATGGATTTAATGCACTAAGAAGAATTCCAGCTACTAGTGGTCCTTGTCGTGATTTTGTTTCTAAACTGAATTTTTGTTTTGTAACTGTCCTAATTTGTAATAATGCAAATCCAAACAATCCTGCTGCACCTAATATTGTAATTATTGTTCTAATCTCTGGAAAATTTTCGATTGAAAAAAATCCTATTCCTAATATCAATATCAACGGAAATTCTACGATGGTATGTCCTATTGCCATTTTTATTCCGGAAATCTTTCCTTCTCGTAATCCATACATGACATTCGCTGCAAATAGTGGACCTGGCGACATTACACCTGATGCAGAAATTATTATAACTAATCCTAAAAAACCAACTATTTCTTGCATATTGAATTGAATGTAATGCAGATATTAACGATAGATATGTTCGCCCAAATCTTTTGTGTTTTGTGTTGCTTGTTGTAATTGTTCTTCAATAATTTTTGATTCATTTTCCAACTTTGTTAAATTACAAGATATGCCTGGAATAATTTTAGAAAATGTCTCACATAAGTTGGATGTGGCTTTAAAATCCGGAATTTCTTTATTTGAACTTACTAATAATACGATAACATCTTGACCTCTAATTGCACCTTCATTCAATAAAACTCCTGATATTCCAGGAATTGTTGCATGGTCTACCATTGTAATTCCATTTTCGACAAGTTTTCCTCTAGAATTTCCTGTTGATGCAACTCCAAACACATCTAATTCATTTGATCCTTTTACGGTGATGCTACTAACAATAGTTGAACATTTTTTTTCTTTTGCCCAATCTAGCATCATTCTTGCAGCAGTTCTATGCATTGTTACATCTAGTGTAAGATATGATGAAAATATTCCAACTTTTAGATCTCTGTTTACAAATATTCTTGTAGCATAATTGGGCATTCCATTTTTTATAATACTGATTGGTGGAAATTTATCTGAATCTATGTTTGCTTGTAGTTCAAAATTTGATGTATTGATCAAAGATTCTGTAGCTATTGCGCTTGTGATTCCAGATGAAGGAAATCCATTAACAAGTGTACCGCCTTCCAAATCTATTGGGACGATCTCTTTAATTTCTATCTCATTAGTCATGCTATACTCATTACATTACATCTAAAATAATTTATGTTTCTAGGAAAACTTTAAACTATAAGTAATTCACAATTTGACGAATGCCTGAAAAAATTAAAGTTGCATTAGTTGGTCTAGGAAACTGTTTTTCTGGACTTATCCAAGGCATTGAATATTATTCAAAAAACCCTTCCCAAAAGGTTACCGGAATAATTCATGAAAATTTACGTGATTATACTATTCATGATATCGAATTTGTTGCTGGATTTGATGTGGCTGCCAATAAAATTGGAAAACCAATCAATGAGGCAATTTATGAATCACCAAACATGGTGGATTGGATTGACAAAAATGATATGCCAAAAGAAAATGGACAAGTCTACGAGAGTCCTGCATTAGATGGTGTTGGAATCTGGGTTGAAAATAAGGTTAAACCAATTGAAAGTGGAAAATCTGAATCTGAATTACGTGAAGAAATTATCAAGGTTTTAGAAGAAACTGGTACCGAGATTATTGTATCATATTTACCTGTGGGCTCCGAAAAAGCAACTCAATTTTGGGCTCAAGTGTGTTTGGATACTAATACAGCATTTGTAAATTGTATGCCTGCATTTATTGCATCTGATAAAGAATGGGCACAAAAATTTACTGATAAAAAGATTCCAATAATTGGTGATGACATAAAGGGACAGGTTGGAGCAACCATAGTACACAGAACGCTTGCAAGATTATGTGACGAACGTGGAACAAAAATTGAAAAAACATATCAAATTAACGTAGGTGGAAACACAGATTTTCTAAATATGAAGGAACAAGAACGTCTTGTTAGTAAACGAATATCCAAAACTGAAAGTGTTCAAAGTCAGCTTACTGATAGATTGGATGATGATGATATCTATGTTGGTCCTTCCGATTTTATTCCTTTTTTGGGTAATACCAAATTAATGTTTATGAGAATTGAAGGAAGACAATGGGCAAATATTCCATATAATATGGAGGTACGTCTAGAAGTGGATGATAAAGCAAACTCCGCTGGAATAGTTATTGATGCAATTCGACTCGCAAAAATTGCCTTGGATAGAGGAATGGGGGGTCCAATTATTCCAGCATCTGCATACCTTATGAAACATCCAATACAACAAATGACAGATCCTGTTGCAAAAAGTGAAATTGAGTCATTTGTGAAAGGTGAATAGGTTACTACGATCTTATTCGTAGCATTACAAAGTTTGTTACCAAAGTCAAAATTACTTGTTCACGTTAATTATGCAACTGGATATGTCATAATTTGTATTGGTTCACGTAAAAAAAGTTGAGATCTTTGGCTTCAAATCATTTGGTTTTAAAAACACGATCGTTGATTTTGAACCAGGATTGATATCAATATCTGGTCCAAATGGTTCTGGCAAAAGTAATATCTTGGATGCAATTACTTTTGCACTTGGAGAAAACAGGCCAAAGGTAATGCGTGCTCCAAATCTACGTGGTCTTATGCATGATGTTGAAGGTGCAGCAAGACGTGGACCTAAAATGGCTCGTACTAGTGTCCACTTTGATAATTTAGATAGAAAAATCCCTGTTGATTCTGATATTGTTACAATCACTAGAGAGATGAATGACAAAGGAGACAACATTTACTATCTTAACAAAAAGAAGGTACTACGTTCAAAAGTTCTTGATCTCATGGAAATTGCAAATGCAGGTTTAAATCAAATCAATAATGTCCAACAAGGAACTGTTACAAGAATTTCTGAAATGACATCTGAAGAAAAAAGAGTTGTAATTGAGGATTTAATTGGGCTTTCGGCATTTGATGAGAAGAAAAAGGAAGCAGAAAAACAACTTACAGATGCTGATCATAAACTGGAGATTGCAATGGCTAAGATGGGAGAAGTAAAGAAAAGAATTGATGAATTAGAGGAAGAGAGAAATAAAAAACTTCGATATGATCTTCTTGAACGTGAACTAAATCGTTATCGTGCAATATCTGCTGCATCAAATTTGAAAACGATTCAGTCTGAAAAATCATCAAAAGATAAAACTCTAAATTCACTGAATTCTGAAATGAAGCATCTCGAAGAAGAACGAACTACAATTCGAAAAGAAATTTCTGAGATACGCAAACAAAAAACTGAATTCATGGATGAAGTTAATGCATTTAATAAATCAAAATCTGAAATTGAAACAAAATTAAGTTATGAAAGACGAAAATATGATGAGGCTGATAGCCTAATCAAAACAAGTACAAATCGCCTAATTGAGATTAATAAAAATCTCCCTAATCATAAAATTAATCTTGATAATCTACAAATACAAAAATCATTTTCTGAATCACAATTATCCTACTTTAAAGATCAAGTAAGAAAACTTCGTGAAACTGAGAAATCATTTGATGATAAAACAAGTAATCTTCGAACACAAAAAACTGAAGCATTAAGAAAACAATCTCAAGTGATTACCCAAAAACGAGATGTTGATCAAAAAATTCAACGTTTAACTGATAAAATTACTGCAACTAAACTTGCTGTTGGAGAATTTGAATCCCAATCAACAAATGTAACTGAGAAGCTTTTATCTAACCAGGAAAAATTTGATGAACTTGTAAAAAGTCTTGAAACACTTGAAAAACAAAAAATAAAACTTGAAAGAATAATCCAAAATCATAAACATTCTGTATCTGAAATAAATTTAAGAATAAAAAAATTTACTGATGATAAAACACAATCTGAAAATGATATACATGAACTTTCTGAATTAATTGATGCATCATCCAAGGGCGCAAATAAATATGAAACAAAAATTAAATTTGCAAAAGGAATAATGCATGAGGATTATTCAATATCAAAACTAAAACATAGTACGCAAGATTTTGGAATAGAGGGTCTAGTATATGAAATACTTTCTTGGGATAAAAAATATGAACGTGCAGCACTTGCAGTTTGTTCTGATTGGATTAAAGCTGTAGTTGTAAAGGATTTCGAATCTCTTATTTCACTTGCAGAATTTGTTACCGATAAAAAATTACCAAAACTTAAAATCATTCCTTTGGAAGCAATTCCTGAAATAAATATTGAATCTCCCAATCATAGTGGTGTGTTGGGAATTTTATCTGACTATGTAAACTGTAATAAAAAATTTCTACCTCTAAAAAACTTCCTTTTTGGAAATGTCGTTCTTGTAGAATCAAGAAATCATGCAATTCAATTATCTAAATCTGGATTCAAAACGATTACCATATCTGGTGAATATTTCGAGGCAAAAGCAACTTCTGTTGTAATTGACAATAATTCAAAAATCTCAAAATTAACAAAAATTATTAACATGAGTGATTCTGTTGAGGGTCTTCAACAAATGATTTCTGCATTAAGACATACAGTCACAAAAAAGAAAAATAGAACAAAAAAATTGGATTTACTTGTAAAAAATTATGAAAAAAGACTTTCTTTATCTGAAGTGGGAATGAGTACCACTTCAAATAGTCTTTCTGAACTAAAAATTCGGATATCTCAAATCAGTCAAAATAAGAAATTATTTGAATCTAGAATTAATCATTTACAAAAAACACAAGAGCGTATTTCACGAGAATTAATAAATCGTAAATCTCATCTGGAATCTTTAGAATCTCAAATAAAACTTGTCAGGGAAAATTATGCTGAACCCCAGATGGATAGAATTGCAAACGAGCTTACATTAGTAAATGAACAAATTGTTGAACAAGACAAAAATTTGGCACCAATACAAAATGAACTAAAGAGAAAACAATCTTATCTTGCAGAATTAATGGCGCATGATACTAAAATTAGTAGTGAGAAGAAAAATCTTCAACATACATTTTCTAATATGAATCAAGAAAAATATCATCTAGAAGTTGATACACGTCGTGCGACAAAGGATAAAGATACAGCTGAATCTGAACTTATCAAATTGCGTGATGAAGAACAAGGATTAATCTCTACTTCAGGTACTTCTGTAGAACGAATGCAAGAATTTGATAATAGTCTTGAGAATCTTAACTCAAAAGAACGTGAACAAACAAAAGAAATTTCATCGCGTGAAAGAAGTACTGATACACTAAATCGTGATCTAACTGAATTACGTCAAAAAGAATCTAAAATAACATCACTTCTTGCAACATTTGGATTTGATATAACTATTGAAGTTTTTGATGTTGAATCTACAATTTCTTCTCTCGAATCTGAACAAAATCGTATAAAAAACTCTCTAAATGCTGGTGCTCCCGCACAATATGTTGAAATTTCAAATGGTTACAAATCATCATCATCTAAAAAGAATATGCTTGAAAAAGAACGTAATACAATTGTTGCATTCATTGAATCTGTAGAAAAAGATAAACGACAAACATTCTTGGATGCATTTGATACAGTTGATACTCAAGTAAAAGATGCATTTTCAAAAATGACGGGTGGTAGTGCATGGCTTGAACTTGAAAATGAGGATGATATATTTAATTCTGGTTTGAATTATTTGATACAATTTCCTGGAAAACCAAAAAGAGAATCAACATCAATTAGTGGTGGTGAGAAAACTCTTGCAGCTACAGTATTTGTATTGGCGTTACAAAAACTAAATCCATCTCCATTTTACCTGTTTGATGAGGTTGATGCACATCTTGATGCACCAAATGCAGAAAAACTATCTAACATTATCAAGGAAAGATCTGAAGGTAGTCAATTCATCATGGTTTCACTCAAAGATTCTGTTGTAGAAAAGGCACGATTGATTTATGGTGTATTTCCGAAACATGGTGTTTCACATGTTGTAAAATACAAAGATAAGCGACTTTTAGCATCAATGTCGAATCAGGAATAATTACTTGTCAGATAGTTTCATAATGTATGAAATTATTCCTGTATAATCAATATCTCCAAATCCTGCATTTATGGCATCAGAGTAGACCTTTCTTGCAGTCTTTGCCATTGGTAATTCTGTATTAATTGAATCTGCGGCATCATTAATTGTATCAAGATCTTTTTTTAGATTTGCAAGTGTAAATGTTGGCACTACGTCATTGTTTATCATTTTGTATGCTTTTCCCTCACTCATTCCTGTTTTAAAATATGTGGAATTTAGTATCTTGAGAAACAATTCAGGATCAATTCCAGCTTTTTTTGAAAGTATAAGTCCTTCTGACAATGATAAAGCAAGCATTGCAATTTGCAAATTCATTGCAAGTTTAATGGAATGTGCCGTACCTGTATCCCCTAAGTAAAATGTTTTTTCTGCGATTGAATTAAAAATTTTCTCATACTTTTTAAAAATCTCTTTTTTTCCTGATGCCATTATGACTAGTTTGCCGTTAATTGCAACATTAGGTCCTCCCATAACTGGAATTTCCATATAATCTACTCCTACATCTGAAACTTTTTTTGAAATTTCTTTTGTTGAATTTGGATTTATAGTACTCATGTCTACAATACACATTCCATCATGTTTTCCTAAAATTATGCCTAAATCTCCAAAAATTACATTTTTTACTGCTTCAGCATCTTTGACGACTATGATTACTAAATCTGAATTTTCTGCAATATGTTTTGGAGATTCTATAACTTTTGCTCCTTTTTGTTCAAGTTTTTTTGTTTTTTCTTTAGTTCTATTGTATACATTAACTTCGTATCCAACATCCAATAGATGTAATCCTACTGCCTCTCCTAACATTCCTGTACCTACAATTCCAATCTTTGTCATCTTCTTTCTTCCTCAATAAGTTCCCAATCACCTTTTCCAAATCTTGCAGCAGTAAATTTTAAATGACCTATAACTCTGTCTCCTTTTCTAACCATTGCAAAATCTGATTTTTTGGTACTGTAAATTTTCTCTTTAGCTTTATACCCTCCTTCTATTACTTTCACTCTAAATTTTTTACTTGCTCTGGCAATCAAACTTCTTGCAGTCTTAACATCTCCCATCCATGAAAACATTTCAAACGTTCCAAAATTTTCTGTCTTTATCACATAATCATACAACCTTGCTTCAAATTTCACACTACGTCTTTTTGCTTCTTCATTCATCCATTGAACTAGTTCTTTACCTGAACCTTCTTCTGCACCAAAAGTTTCAGATTCTCTCATGAATAATCTCCGATCTCACTATACATGAAGTTATCTTGGTGGACCCCACGTCTCTTCGATAATGGTTTTTCCATCTTTAGTAAAAACAAAATATTTTTTCCCACATCTAAAACACTGCCAGACAAATTTCCCCTCTGTCTTTTTTTGGTATTGCATAGGTAGAAAGCACGTGGTACAGTCAAGTGATTCTGGCATATCATTAGAGTCTATTACTGGTAATTCCTTTCTCTTCTCCTCTTCCATTATTTTTCTAACTATAATTTTTAGATATAGATATCTAATTGGTAGAAAAATCATCATTTTTTATGTATTTTATAGGGGACACATTCTAATGTTTAATTCCAAAATAGTACAATGATAGATTGCTTGTGATCATTATTATATTCAAAAAGTAAAAAAAAAGTGAATCTTATGACTGTTGAATCATCATATCAATCCACGAATCCTGAAATTCAAACTCTAAATGAACAGTCAAAAAAATATGCTGAACAAATCATGGAAATTGTTGATGAGGTTCAAAAAGTCATTGTTGGACAAAAACAAGTAATAAAAAAATTAGTAATAGCAATGATGGCTGATGGTCATGTTCTCTTAGAAGGAGTACCTGGATTAGCTAAAACCAAAATGGTTGATACATTATCTAAAACACTAGGTGCCAATTCTTGTCGAATCCAATTTACTCCGGATTTACTTCCTGCTGATATTATTGGAACAAAAATTTATGATAATAAAAAAGAAAAATTTGTTACAGAAAAAGGACCTATCTTTAGTAATTTAATACTTGCAGATGAAATCAATCGTGCACCGCCAAAAGTTCAGTCTGCATTACTTGAAGCAATGCAAGAAAGACAAGTTAGTATACACGGTGATACATTTGAAATAGAAAAACCATTTCTAGTTCTTGCAACACAAAATCCAATTGAAAGTGAG